>Ga0268266_10001230_pt1 | contig 31390 bp, 31 predicted proteins | sample KBSS13metaG_FD_190356 | JGI IMG/M metagenome (GOLD analysis project Ga0268266, IMG submission 190356) | Switchgrass rhizosphere microbial communities from Kellogg Biological Station, Michigan, USA - KBS S1-3 metaG (SPAdes) (version 2) | ecosystem: Host-associated > Plants > Roots > Rhizosphere... | reverse complement strand
TTCCGGATACACATCGTGATAGCGCTCGGGATCGACCGCGAAGGTAAACACCTGGGTGTTTTCCTGCCAAACACCGCCGAACCACTGGGAATAGGCCACGCGCGCCACACCCGGAACGGCTTCCAGTTTCGGAACCATGCTGAGCGGCAGCGCCTGCGTGAATGAAACGCGCGCCTGGGTCATCAGGCGAGTGGCGCCTACGAAGTCGGCACCCGCATTGAAGATCGAGTTGAGGGACTGCAGCAGCCCGAACAACAGGAACGCCATGATCACCGACAGGATGGTGAGAATGGTCCGGGTCTTCTTGCGGAACAGGTTGGCAATCACAAATCCGGTACGGGTCATGACAGCACTCGCTAAGCGGCGGCCTGCTCCAACAGCTGGCCTTTCTCGAGATGCAGCGTGCGCCGGGCGAACTCTGCAGCCTTCGGATCGTGGGTGACCATCACAATGGTCTTGCCGTGCTCGCGGTTCAGAACCTGCAGCAGACCCAGGATCTCATCCGCGGTCTTGCGGTCCAGGTCACCCGTCGGCTCGTCGCAAACCAGCAGTTGCGGATCGGAAACGAGCGCGCGTGCTATGGCCACGCGTTGCTCCTGGCCGCCCGACAGCTCGCGCGGCTTGTGGCGAGCGCGATCGGCCAGGCCCACGACCTGCAAGGCGACAGCCACGTTCTTCTTACGCTGCGCTGACGACAGGTTGGTCAACAACAGCGGCAATTCAACATTGGCCTCGGCCGTCAACACGGGCATGAGGTTGTAGAACTGGAACACGAAGCCCACGTTGTGGGCCCGCCAATGGGCAAGTTGCCCGCTCGACAGCTGATCGATGCGGTTGCCACCGACGCTGATCTGGCCCGAGGTCGGCTGGTCCAGCCCGCCGATCAGGTTGAGCAGCGTGGTCTTGCCGGAGCCCGAGGGCCCCATGAGGGCCACGAAGTCACCCTTGGGAATATCGATGCTCAGACCGTGAAGCACTTCGACCTTCTGCTTCCCGCGCTCGTAGGTCTTCGTGACACTGCGGATCTCAACCATGGACTCGGTCATTGGGCTACCTCAACTGTGGCATCGTCCTTCAGTTCGCCGGGCGCATCCACGATCACCGACTCGCCCGGGCTCACACCGGTTTCTACTTGCCGCGAATTGCCAAAAGACCCACCCAGTGTGACGACACGGCGATGGGCCTTGCGGTCCTTCATAACAAACAAAACGTCCTGATTGCCATCGCGGCGCAGCGCCGCTGACGGCACAAGCACGCCGATGGGCGCAGGGGCATCGGCCGCAACAGGTTTCTTCTCTTCGAGGAATGACACGCGCACGCCCATGTCGGGGACGATACGGTCGTCCTTGCCGTCGATTCCGATGCGAACCTTCACCGTCGCCTTGGACCGGTCGGCCGTGGGGATAATGGCGATGACATGCGACGGAATCTTCCAGTCCGGATAGGCATTCAAGACGGAGTCGACGGGTTGCTTGGGTTGCACGCGGTTGATGTACGCCTCGTTGACATCAACTTCGACTTCCAGCGAGTCCATGTCCACGAGCGTGCCGATACCCGTACGGGTAAAGCCGCCGCCGGCGGAAAATGGCGAAACGATCTCGCCCACCTGCGCCGCCTTGGCAATCACCACGCCGGTAAACGGCGATTTGATGGTGCAGTAGTCGAGTTGCACCTGGGCTGAGCGCACATTGGCGGCCGCCAGCTCGATCTGCCGGCGTTGGCTTTCCAACTGCGCGCTCTGGGTTTCCACGAGCGTTCGCGCCTGCTCCACAGCCTGCTCCGACACGAGCTTGCGTTGCACCAGGTCTTCGGCTCGCTTCTCGTCGCGCTGGTTCTGCGCGAGCTGCGACTGATATTGCGCGAGCAGTGCGCGTGCCGACTGCAATTGCGCGTCGGCCTGCGCGAGGGCCGCTCTCTGCTGGGTATCGTCGAGGCGGGCCAACACCTGGCCCTGCTTCACGTGATCACCCTCCTCGATCAACACTTCGATGAGAGTGCCGGTGATCTGTGCCGACACCGTTGCTTCGCGACGGGCCGTGACATAACCGGTTGCATCCAATACCGAGGACGACGGCGGTCCGCCGCTCGTCATGGGCTGCGCCATGGCTGTGTGCACAGTCACGGCAGAGGGTTTGGCTTTGTAGAGCCACGCTCCCGCGGCAATCAAGATCAAAACGACAACGGCGCCGGCGATCCACGGCCAGCGTCGAGTTTCATCCGGTTGCTCGCGGGCGCTGCGATCGATGCGCAACTGGTGGAGCAACGCGCCCTTGTCGGTATCCCCATCGGGCGGCGTGTTAGGTTGTGCAGCCAAACTGGTCCCTTCAACCTGAGGTGATCTTTTTCATCAGGCGGCGTGCCTCGGCAAACTCCGGCGCCATGAGCAATGCACGCTCCAGTGCGTCCCGCGCCTGCAGAGTCGCACCCCGATCCAGCTGGCATTTTGCCAGATAAACGTACGCTTCGGCGGCCCCCCAGCCCGGCAGATGCGCAGATTCCCGTCGCTCTGCCTCAAAAGCCGCGGCGGCCTGCTGGAAACCCTGCAGGGCGCGATTGCGGTCGGCCTCGCTGGCCTTCGGGCGCTCATACAGGGAAACCGCATCCAGGAGCTGTACACGCGGATTTTTCGGGGCGGCGTGCCGGGCCTTCTCAATCAGCGAGCCGCTCCTGGATGCGGCAAACGGCGCCCGCCACGCTTGCAGGCTGGCCAACAGCTCGAGACACGCCGACTCCAACGCCAGGGCCTCTGCAGAGTCACTTTGCATTTTCGCGGCCGCATCGGCGTTGTCCACGCACGCCTCCGCGGCCTCCTTCGCCCGACTTTTGTCCCTGGCAAACGCGAGTTGGCTCAGGCGATAGTTGGCCAGGCCGGTGTAGTAGCGCCGCTGCGCACTGTCGGAGTCCGAAGGGCCGAGCAGCTCCATGACGTTCTCGAGCGCCCGTACATCTTCGGTGTAGTAGCCGTACTGGATGCGACTCTCCAGATCGAGCCAGTCCGGCTTTTCAGCGGCCTGCACGGCCGTGGCCAGGAGAGCGCAGCCGCAGCCCACGCACAGAGTCTTCACGAGCATCAGCCCCGCCGTGTACGTAGAATGTCCTTCACACATGATAGCTACTTCCCTGATCGATATCGGTATCAATCTCGCTCACGACAGCTTCAACGCGGATCGTGAAGAAGTCATTGCGCGCGCCCGGGCCGCTGGTGTGGTGCAAATGATCGTAACTGGCTCTAGCGGCGAGAGCACCCGCCAGGCTATCGAAATGGCGCAGACGCATCCCGGCGTGCTGTTTGCCACGGTGGGCGTCCATCCGCACTACGCCAAGGAGCTCACTGATGAGTTGTTGGTGGAGCTGCGTCAACTCGCACCCGTGCAGCAGGTGGTCGCCGTCGGCGAGTGCGGATTGGATTATTTCCGCGACCTCTCACCGCGCGCCGTGCAGCAGAAAGCGTTTCATCGCCAGCTCGAGCTGGCCGCGCAGGTTCGCAAGCCGGTCTTCCTGCACCAGCGGGATGCGCATGACGATTTTGTGTCCATCCTGCGCGAGCACCGCAGCTCACTGGTCGGCGGCGTCGCTCATTGCTTCACGGGCAATCACCACGAGCTCGCGGCTTACCAGGACATGGATCTGCACGTCGGCATCACCGGCTGGATCTGCGATGAGCGCCGCGGCGCCCATCTCGTGCCGCTCATGAAGGAGATTGCAGCGGATCGGCTGCTCATCGAAACCGACGGACCGTACCTGCTGCCGCGGGACCTCCCCTCCAAACCCGAATCACGGCGCAACGAGCCCGCCTATTTGCCGCACATCGCCGCCACGATTGCGCGGGCACGCGGCGAATCGCCGGAACATTTCGCGGCCACGTCGACCGCGGCTGCACGGAAACTATTCGCTCTTCCCGAGCTACACTAGGCCTATGAAAATCGAACCGCTCACGAAGGGCATCAACGCGGTCTGGGATGACTCGATTGTTGATCGTCTCACCGCCTACATCCGCATTCCGAACAAGTCGCCCATGTTCGACCCGGATTGGGAACGCAACGGGCACATGGAAGCGGCCATCAACCTCATGGCCGAGTGGTGTCGCGCGCAGCCGGTTGCGGGAATGAAGGTGGAAGTTCGGCGCTTGCCCGGGAAAACGCCGTTGCTGTTCATCGATATTCCGGGCGAGCTGTCAGGCAGCGTGCTGCTGTATGGGCACCTGGATAAGCAACCCGAATTCCCCGGTTGGCTGCCTGGGCTCGGGCCCTGGGAGCCGGTGCTGCGGGACGGCAAGCTATACGGCCGTGGTGGCGCGGACGACGGCTATGCGGTGTTCGCTTCGCTCACGGCGATCGCGGCACTCAAGGCTCAGAAGGTGCCTCTGGCGCGCTGCGTATTGCTCATCGAAGCGTGCGAAGAAAGTGGCAGCGTCGATCTGCCAGCGCACCTGGACGCCTTGGGAGATCAGATCGGCGACCCCTCGCTGGTCATCTGCCTGGATGCGGAATGCGGGAACTACGATCAGGTGTGGTGTACGACCTCTCTGCGCGGCAACCTCACCGGGAATTTACGTGTTCGCGTGCTGACGGAAGGCGTGCATTCGGGAATGGCGACGGGGATTGCGCCGACGCCCTTCCGGATCATTGAGCAGCTCATGGCGCGGCTGGAAAATCCGGTCACCGGCGATGTGTTGGTGGACGAGTTGCAGGTCGCTGTCCCGAAGGACCGGCGCGCTCAAATTACGGCCGCCGCTCAGGTGCTCGGTGGCGAAGTGGCCGGGAAAGTGCCGTTTGCCAAGGGCGTCGCACCGCTCTCCAACGATCCGGTCGAGTTGTTGATCAACAGCACGTGGCGCGCAACGGTTGCCGTTACGGGCGCAGATGGGCTGCCCGCAGTCAGATCAGCCGGCAACGTGTTGTTGCCTGAGATCACGCTGAAACTGTCGTTGCGCCTCGCGCCGACAACGGACGGCGACACTGCCTGTGATGCCGTCAAGAAAGCGCTGGAACGCGATCCGCCCTACGGAGCGCAAGTTAGCTTCGAGGACGCCTCTGCTTCCGCGGGCTGGAACGCTCCGCCGTTTGCACCGTGGCTGGAGGAATCCATCAAGAACGCCTCGATCAGCATTTACGGCAAACCGTCGGTTTACATGGGTGCCGGGGGAACGATTCCGTTCATGGCCATGTTGGGGGCGCGCTTCCCCAAGACGCAGTTCTTCATCACAGGCGTGTTGGGGCCGCAGGCCAATGCCCACGGCCCGAACGAGTTCCTACATGTGGAATATGCGAAGAAGCTGACCGCTTGCGTGTCACTCGTTCTCGCAGATCACGCGAAGACGCTCGCTAAGGCTTGACGCAGGCGGCGGCGTGCTGGAAGGCCGCCCGAGGCAAGCCGTGGCGCCGCGGTCGCGGCGAGCAGACCCCGCGCAAGGCGTCAGCGCATGTGCGCCATGTAGCTGGGTGTCACGGCCTTCTTGACCTTGCCCCAGCCGTCCGTGAAGGTGGCGACCGTGTCGTACTCGCCACCCGGGAATTCGGCGTTCAACGAGTCCACCATCAAGGTGAACTTCGGCAGCCCCTTGGGAAATTTGCCACGGCGCGTAAATACGATGCGCCCTTCTACCGGCACTTCGCCCGCGACTCCGCGGACTGCCGCGATCCGGTCATACAGCGCGCTCTGAGGGTTCGGGAAGGTAAAGCGACGCGGGCCGTCCATCACCGTCCACTCCGCCATCTGATCGCCGCCGAAAATGTTTCCCTGCACATCGCGCAGGTCAACCACCAGGATGCCGCGCGTCGTGAGCAGCAGGAAATCGACGTGGAATCCACCGCCCATACCGTCCGGCACGAGTGTGTCAACGAGGTGATCGGAGCCCACCGCAGTGACAGCCGCGCGCAGCGCAGACCGCATCCGGTACTGCCGATACCAGCGCCACACCCACGCGGCCGCGAAGCCGAGCACGGCGGCAGCCGCAATCAGCGCCCAGGCGGTAGGCGGAAGTTTCTCCAACTCCTCCACTAAGCTCTCCCAACACTCAACGCCGGCCGCAATGACGCCAGCTCAGGCTCAATCTCCGTGAACTCGGTGGGCCGCGCGAACAGCTTCGCCAAGGTCTCGGGAACCGGGATCTTACGTCCGATCAGCGGCTCGACAATCTCGGAGAATTTTGCAGGGTGTGCGGTTGACACGATTATCCACCGTCCCGGGCGCTTGCCCGCGACGAGTCGCTCATAAACTTCAGCCGCCGTCGCCGTGTGCGGACACCAGATCTGACCATAACGCTCGAATCCCTTGCGGATGCGCTCGCGAATGGCCGCATCATCCACGGTTTCAGCGCTCACTGCAGTGCGCAGTTGCGCCAAATCGGCAAATAGTGAGCGCAGGCGTTCCATATTACTTGGATTTCCTACATCCATGGCGGACGCGAGCGTCGCAATACTCGGACGCGGACGCCAAACGCCTGTGTGGAGGAAATCCGTCACGGTTTGATTCGCATTGTGCGCCAGCACGATGTCACGAATGGGAAGCCCGACCTTGCGCGCCCAGATACACGCGGCCGCATTGCCGAGATTGCCGCTGGGAATGATGTAGGACGCGGGCTCGCCATATTTCTTCCAGACTTCCAGACTGCTCGCAGCGTAATACACCGCTTGCGGCAGCAGGCGACCCAGATTGATGCTGTTTGCCGACGACAGTTGCGTCTGCTGTCGCAATTCAGGATCAACAAACGCCTGTTTGACGAGTCGCTGGCAATCGTCAAATGTGCCGTGCACGGCAAACGATTTGACATTACCGCCCCAGCACGTGAGCTGACGCTCCTGCGTGGGGGACACCAGTCCTTTTGGAAACAACACGCCGACGTTGATACCGGGCCGACCGTGGAAAGCTGCGGCGACGGCACCCCCGGTGTCGCCGGAAGTTGCCACCAGAATCGTGAGGGGCTGTGAGCCCGGTTCGCGCAGGCGCGCGAAGTTGGCCGCCAGAAAGCGCGCGCCGAAGTCCTTGAAGGCGGCCGTTGGGCCGTGAAACAACTCCAGCACACCCAGACCGTCATCGAGCGTCTCGAGCGGCGCCGGGAAATTAAAGGCTTCAGCCGTGATCTGCGGCAGTTGCGGCGCGAGCGGATCGCCGCTCACAAAAGGCCCGATCAGACGGTTCGCAATCCCGGGGAGCGTGGTCTCGCGGCTGAGCGCCTGGAGGTCGACGCTGGGCCAGGATGTAGGGACATACAGTCCGCCGTCCGGCGCCAGGCCCTGCAGGAGCGCCTGGCTGAAACTGATGGAGGTGGTGGCGTCGCGGGTGCTGTGAAAGCGGATGGGTTCGGTCACGATTCGATCACTCGCGCGCCCGCCGATTCGATCTCGACAATCCATTCGTCGAGTTGAATCGATTTGCGCTCGAATTCGCGGCTCATGGCGCTTCGCACCGCGGCAGCATTGGATTCACGTGCCCACGCGAACATGGTGGGACCTGCGCCGGAGATCGAGCAGCCGAGGGCACCCGCCTCCATGGCTGCGCGCCGCACTTCCTGGAACCCCGGGATCAGCGCCTGGCGCTGCGGCTCGATCACCACGTCCTCGAGGGACGCGCGGATCATGTCCAGGTCGTTGGTGTAACACCCGGAAATGAAGCCGGCCAGGTTGGCGGTCTGCCAGACGAAGTCCGACAGGTCGACCGTGCGCTTCAGAATGGACCGCGCCTGTTTGGTCGACAGAAACATGTGGGGATGCATGATCACGGCGCGCACATCGGGCGGCACCGGAATCTGTTTGACGCGCGGATGATCGATGCCGACCGTCAACACCAACCCGCCGAACAACGACGGCGCAATGTTATCGACGTGCAGCGAGCCACTCGCCACCGCCTCCCCCTGCATCGCGAATTTCAGCAGCTCGAGCTTGCTCACCGGCTCGGGCAACACCGCGTTCGCGGCGACCACTGCGCCTACTGCGGAAGCGGCCGAGCCACCGAGCCCGGAGCCCAGCGGAATGCCCTTCTCGATTTCCATCGTGAAGCCGAACGGGAGTTTCAGGCCTTCGCACATGGCGAGCAGCGCCTGACCGGCCGTGTTGCGCGTGGGGTCCGTGGGCAGCTCGCCCGCGATGCCATGGATGCGGCTGATGCCAACACCCGGCTGGTCGCGTCTCGCGACCGTAATCTTGTCGCCCAACGAGTCGACGGCAAATCCGAGAATGTCGAACCCGATGGCAACGTTGCCGACGGACGCCGGCGCAAAAACGGTCGCCTTCATTGTGCTCATAGCCGCGCGCCCAGGTAATCCGCCAGATGCGGAACGTCTCCGACGCCGCCGCCGGGCGCAGCGGCAGCGGCCGACCGCGCATCACGTCCCATATCAACGGAGCTCATAGGCGCGCTCCGAGATACGCCGCCAGGCGCAGGAGGTCAGCGAACACACCGCCCGCGGTGACCTCGGGACCGGCGCCCGGGCCCTGCACGATGAGCGGATTGTCGCAGTACCGGCGCGTGGCAAACCGAACCACGTTGTCAGTGAGCGCAATGTTGGCAAACGCGTGTTTGGTATCCAACTCCACCACACCGACAGTCGCTTTGCCGTCCGCTGTCAGGCGGCCGACATAACGCAGCACCTTGCCCTTGGAGCGCGCAGTCTCCAGGCGGTCGTTCATGACCGAATCATGCTTGGGCAGATTCGCCATGAAGTCATCGATGGAGCCTTGGTCCAGACCGGCCGGCACGAGGCTTTCCACTTTGACATCCGCCATCTCGAGCTCGAGGCCCATTTCGCGGCCGAGGATGATGAGCTTGCGGGCCACATCCATGCCGGACAGGTCATCGCGCGGATCAGGCTCGGTGTAACCGCGCTGCCGGGCATCGCGCACGATGTCAGACCACGCCTTTTTGCCGTCGTACGTATTGAACAGGTACGCGAGCGTGCCGGAGAAAATTCCCTCGACACTGGTGATGTCATCGCCCGTCTCACGCAGATCGCGCAAAGTCTGCACTACCGGCAATCCCGCGCCGACAGTCGTCTCGTAAAGATAGTGAGCCTGACCGGCCTTACGTGCGTCCTTGAGCCCGTGATAGAACGGCAGGTCGGCGCTGTTGGCCTTCTTGTTCGGCGTCACGATGTGAATGCCCGCCGCCAACCACTCGGGATAGCGCTTCGCGATATCGGCGCTGGCCGTGCAATCAATCAGGACCGTATGCGGCAGATAGTCGACGCGCACGTGCTCCATGAACTTGCCGAAATGGGCGTCGGTGGAGTCCTTGTCGAACTTCTCTTTCCAGTTATCCAGCGGGACGCCGCCTTCGGCCAGGAGCATGCGCGAAGAGGTCATGATTCCGCGCACGCGAAAGTCCAACTTGGCCTCCGTCTGCAATCGTGCGCTCTGAGAAGCCAACTGGTTGAGCAACACCTTGCCTACGGTACCCGGACCGATCACGCCCACGGAAATCGTGTGCGGTGACAGGTAGAGACCGGCGTGCACGGCCCGGAGGGCACGAGTTGCATGTTTGCCATCGACGACCACGGAGATGTTGCGCTCTGAGGCGCCCTGGGCGATGGCCTTGATGTTGACACTGGCGCTGCCGAGGGCATTGAACACTTTCGCCGCGACACCGGGCTGACCCGCCATGCCGTCACCGACGGCTGCGAGGATCGCCAGGTCGGGTGTCACGTCCACATCCTGGATCTGACCTTCCTTCAATTCACGTTCGAACGCGGCACGCACCACGGCAGCGGCCCGTTCCGCCTGGTCCTGCGGAATGGCGCAGCAAATGGAATGCTCGGAGCTGCCCTGGGAAATCAGGATCACCGAGATCCCCTCTTCGCGCAGAGCACCGAACAGGCGGTTGGCCGTGCCCGGCACGCCGATCATGCCGGCGCCTTCGAGGTTGATGAGCGCTGTCTTTTCGATGCTGGTGATGCCCTTGACGGGCAGCACCGACTTGGGATCCGCGCAAATCAGCGTCCCGAGCTTTTCTGGTGCAAAGGTATTGCGGATCCAGATGGGAATGCTGCTGCCGACCGCCGGAGCCATGGTCTGAGGATGGATGACCTTCGCACCGAAGTACGCAAGCTCCATCGCCTCGTTGTATGACAACGAATCAATGATGGTGGCATCGGGGACCCGCCGGGGGTCGGCCGACAACACGCCGTCCACGTCCGTCCAGATCTGGATCTCCGCGGAGTCCAGCAAGGCGCCGAAAATGGATCCCGAGAAGTCGCTGCCGTTGCGGCCCAGCGTGGTCTGCACCCCGCGCCGATCGGAAGCAATGAAGCCGGTGATGATGAGCGTGCCTTTATAGCCCTCGGGCACGAGCTCCCGCATCTTGGCCCGCGATTCGGCCCACTGGATGCCGGGACCGAGCGGACCCCATTCCACGACGACGACCTTGCGGGCATCGATCCACTGGAACGGGCCGGAGCGCCGCCCCGAACGCTCTTCCATAAAGCGGTGGAACAGCTTGGTCGACCAGATCTCGCCGTAGCCGGCGATCAAGTCGCTGACGTTCTTTGCGGCCGAGCGAGTGAGCTTGACCGTGTGGAGAATGCCCTCGAGGTCGTGGCAGTCGCGGTCGAAGCCGGCCAGATACAGCCGGGCGGACTGAGCGCTCAGCAGGGTTTCGGCAATGGTCGCATGGCGCGCCCGCAACGAAGCAATCTCGCTGCGGTAGCTGTCGTCCTGGCGCTCGGCGAGGGACACGAGCCGCAACAGAGCATCCGTAACGCCTCTGCAGGCTGATAGAACCACCCCCAGGCGCGACGTAGGCTGGGAGTCGAGAATAGCTGCCACGCGGCGGAAGCAATCCGCGTCAGCGACGCTGGAGCCTCCGAACTTGTGCACAACCCAGGAGTCGGCCACGGCACGGGCCGGAGTTTGGACTTTAGACATGCAGAAAGATCTGAAAAGTTTAGAGAAAAAGCCGTGCGACTGTACTGACGCTCCAGTGCAGGCGCAATGACTGCGTACTGATATCTATATACTGATCCCGGTGGAATCTTTACTCGGTCCCCTGCTCCCCCTGTTCGAACGCGAGCGCGCCGCGGGACGCGCGGTTGCCCTAGGTCTCCTCGTGGAGACAGCGGGCTCCACTTACCGTAAACCGGGCGCCTTGATGCTGATCGCCGCGAATGGCGATTCGGCGGGCCTGCTCTCGGGCGGCTGCCTGGAGGGCGACCTCGCCGAGTACGCGCGTTCGGTGATCGAGACCGGGACGGCGCGGCTCGTCACTTATGACATGCGAGGGGGTGACGACCTCGTGTGGGGGCTGGGGCTGGGTTGCGAAGGGGCCATGCACATCCTTCTGATGCGCGTGGGGCCCGATAACGATTGGCAGCCGCTGGAGCACTTCTCGAAGTCGCTCGCTGCTCACCAGCCTGCCGCCGTGGGTATCGTCGTTGCGTCGGAGCGCGCGGACTCGCCCGTGGGCACTGTTGTCCTACGTGGGGACGAGGTTGACAGAGCGCTCGTTGCAGCGACGCACACCGGACGCACGGGTTGGTTTGAGAGTGCCTCACCTCGTTGGAAGGTGTTTGTCCTGCCGCTGTCGCTGCCTCCCAAGTTGTTGCTGTTGGGTGCCGGACCCGACGCCGCGCCCGTCGTTGAATTCGCTGCGCGACTGAACTGGAAGATCACGCTGGTGGATCATCGGCCCGCGTATGCGGATGCCACTCACTTTCCACTCGCCGAACGCGTGTTGCAGTCGCAGCCGGATGAATTACTGAGCGTCGTAGATCCTCAGCAGTTCGCCGCCGCTGTGGTGATGAGCCATCACCTGCCTTCTGATCTGAAATATCTGCGGGCGCTGGCGGCGACCGGAATTCCGTATATCGGTTTGCTGGGTCCCGCGCCCCGACGGGAAAAGCTGCTCGCGGATCTCGAGGCTGATGCGGACAAAATCCGCACCCGGCTGCACGCGCCGGTGGGATTGCCGCTCGGCGGCCGGTCTCCGGAGTCGATTGCGCTGTCGATCGTCGCGGAGATCCATGCATTCGTACACAACGGTGGCGTCTCTTCGCATGAACGAAACACAGATCCTTCAGAAACAGCTCGCAACCGAGCGAGCGCACTTCGCTGAAGTCTCGCAACTGTGCGCCTTTAACGGCGCCGGCGGCTCGGACTTCGCGGCCGCATGCACTGATTACTTTGCATTCGCCGTCACACGCTTTGAGCCCCCGGTGGCTGAACGCCTCGCCGCCACCCTCGCCCGCGGTCTGAATGCCGAATTTCTGAGCGCATTCGATGAAAGCGCGCGCGGCCACTTCCAGAAGTTGGACGCCATGCTCACGCGCAACCTGCCCGTGACCGAATGGCGCGCGATCTCGCGGATCGACGCGGACTCTATTTTCGCCGAGCGCGCTCGATACGCACGCGTCAAAGCGACGCGTCCCACATGAGCGACGGCGCCGATTCCGGTGAAGGCCTGCACGCTATTGTTCTGGCGGCTGGCGCTTCAACCCGGTTCGGTTCGCCCAAACAACTCGTTCGGGTGGCCGGCCGGCCTCTGCTGCACACGGCGATAGCACGCGCCGCCGATGTCGCTGGCTCCGCTGTAACCGTTGTGCTCGGTGCTCATGCGGCCGAGCTGACACCCCTGCTGACACATACCCAGGCGTTGGTTGTGATCAATCGCGAATGGCGCGAAGGCATGGCCAGCTCCATTCGCGCCGGCGTGTCGCGACTGCCCTCGAGTTGCAACGCTGTGTTGCTCATGGTGGTGGATCAGGCGGCAGTGACTGCTGAAGACCTCCAACGCCTCGCCGGTGCCTGGCGCCGGCAACCTGACTACGTCGTAGCAGCGCGCTACGGAATGACCACCGGTGTCCCAGCGATATTTCCGCGTTCTGTGTTTTCGGAACTGGCCGCACTGCGCGGCGACGTGGGTGCACGGGTTCTGCTGCAGCGCAATCCGGACCGCGTAGTGAGGGTCCCGATGCCCAGCGCAGCGATCGATTTAGACACGCCGGAAGACCTCCTGAAAATCGATCCCAAGAGGTGAAAATTCCTTATACTTGACAGGGTTACGAGGCTTCTCTAATATAGTTTCTATGTTGGATTTTAACCCTCTTTCACTATCCCTTCCGCAAGCGCTGGCGAGCGCTTTGCGGCGTCTCACCCACCTTGCTCACACCAGCTCCTGGGACCAGTGGGCGGTACAGCGTCTGACTCCAACCCAACGTCGAATCCTCGACGTGGTCGCCTCGCGGCGCGAGAGCCTGACTCTCTCAGCGTTGGCCCGAGAGCTCGGCGTTACCCCCGCAACCGCCTCTGACAGTGTCGGTGCGCTGGAGTCGAAAGGCCTGATCCAGAAGCGCCGCAGTGAAGTTGACGGACGAGCGTTGGCCTTGATGTTGACGACTGAGGGGCAGAGTTCCGTTACGGCGCTGGCCGCGCTGCCGGACCCGCTGTTGAACGCGTTTGACGCGCTAACACCTGACGAACAAGAGATTTTCTATCGTTCGGCCATCAAGATGATTCATGGCCTGCAGGAGTCAGGCGCCCTGCCGGTGTCGCGCATGTGCGTGCGGTGTCAGCATTTCGAGCCTTTCCGCGAAACCCGCGATGCGGGGCATCCGCATTATTGTCATCTCGCGGGCGCGCCGCTGGCGGACCGGCACCTGCGCCTGGAGTGCCCGGAGCACGAGGCCGGGGACGAAGCAACACAGGAAGCCACCTGGCAGCGTTACAGCAGCCAGGGGCCTGTGCAGGCTGCGAAGCCCGCAAAACAACAGAGTTAGATCACCGATCGAGAATACGACGGGCCTGCAGCAGATGCGGCTTGTCGACCATCTTCCCGTCGAGGTTTACAACACCGGCCGCCGGTGATTGTGCGAATGCGGCAACGACCCGTTGCGCCCACTCGATCTCCGCCGGGCTCGGCGTAAAGGCCGCGTTGATCGGCGCCACCTGATCCGGGTGGATGGCCAGTTTTCCCGTAAATCCATCGCGCCGCGCCTCCTCCGCCTCACGCTGCAGGCCTGCGGTATCGCGAAAATCTACGTATACGCCGTCAATCGGCTGCACGCCCAGGGCAGTCGATGTCATAACACACAGCGAGCGCGCCATCTGGAATGTGAATGTCAGCGCACCCTGTTGGTCGGTCTTGCGGGTGACCCCCATCGCGGCCGACAGATCCTCCGAGCCCCACGTCAGCCCCAGGATGCGCTCGTGCGGCGTATAGCTGCCCAAGTTGAGCACTGACTGCGGCGTCTCGGTGGCAATGACGAGGAGTTTGGTTGCGCCCGGCGTACGCCCTTCGCGGGTCTCCAGTGCTGTGAGGTAATGACCTACTTCTGTAATGTCCTGCGGTGTCACTACTTTCGGCAGCACCAGGCCGTCAGGCGCGCCCGGGAACACCGCGACCAGATCCTCGAGCAACAGACCGCTCGATAGTGCATTCACGCGGACCCACAACTGTTGTTGGGATCGATCCGACCGCGCTGTCAGCAGCTCGCGCACGCGCTGGCGTGCCGCCGGCAATTGCGGCGCCGCGACCGAGTCCTCGAGATCGAGTAACAATGCATCGGCATGGGAATCGACGGCCTTGGCCTGCTTGCGCTCGCTGTCGCCCGGTACAAACAAAAAGGACCGCAACCTCATGATTGCGGCCCTTGCAGGGTGCTGGGCCGCTTCATCATGAGGGCCGCGCGCCGGCACGAGGCGACTTCTTCGTTGCGCTGATTGAAGGCGCGATGCTCGAAGGTGAGGATGCCGGAGTCCTTGCGCGATTGACTTTCGCGCTTGGCCACGACGGTTGTTTCTGCTCGCAGCGTGTCTCCAACGAACACCGGCTTCGGAAACTTCACCTCTTCCCAACCCAGGTTGCCCAGAGTCGTGCCGAATGTCGTGTCATACACTGACAGCCCCACGAGCAGCCCCAGCGTGAAAATACTGTTCACCAGCGGCTGGCCGAACGGCATGGTCTTGCAGTACTCGGCATCGAGATGGATGGCCGCCGGGTTCATGGTCAGTGTGCTGAAGAGCACATTGTCGGTTTCCGTGACCGTCCTGTGCACGGCGTGCTGAAAGTGCTGTCCCACCTCGAATTGCTCAAAGTACAGGCCCGGCATGAGAACCCCTCGTTTTAAGGTTACTGATCAGTAGGTCAGTTTATTGTAGCCGGCTCATAACCGCTGGCGCCGAATACACAACAAAAGGGTATTTAGGGGGGTTGCGGCACGCCCCCATAATCGAGCCCATGTACCAGTACGATCAGCTCGACCAGGCTTTCGTAGACCAGCGCGTAGCCGAATTCAGGGACCAGACGCGCCGCTTCCTGGCGGGCGAGCTGTCGGAAGATGAGTTCAAGGCCGTCCGCCTGCGTAACGGCCTCTATATCCAGCGCCATGCGCCCATGCTGCGCATCGCAATCCCCTACGGCCTGCTCAGCACGCGCCAGCTGCGCAAGCTCGGCGATATTGCCCAAAAGTACGACCGCAGCTTTGGGCACTTCACCACGCGCACGAACCTGCAACTCAACTGGCCGAAGCTCGAGAGCGTTCCCGATATTCTCGCCGAGCTGGCCACCGTCCAGATGCATGCCATCCAGACCAGCGGCAATTGCATCCGCAATGTCACTGCCGATCACATGGCGGGAATCGCCACGGACGAGGTGGATGATCCCCGGCCGTACTGCGAGATCATTCGCCAGTGGGCGAACCTGCATCCCGAGTTCAACTACCTGCCGCGCAAGTTCAAGATCGCGGTGACCGGGTCACCCGAAGATCGGGCGGCCTCTGAAGTGCACGATGTCGGTCTGCACCTGCGCCGCGATGCCGCCGGGCAGATCGGCTTCCAGGTACTGGTGGGCGGCGGCCTCGGCCGGACCCCGATCATCGGACAGGTGATCAAAGATTTCCTGCCGCTGCCGGACCTGCTCTCGTACCTCGATGCCATCCTGCGGGTGTACAACCGTTACGGACGTCGCGACAACATCCACAAGGCGCGCATCAAGATTCTGGTGAAGGCCGTGGGAATCGCGAAATTCCGCGATCAGGTCGAGACGGAGTGGCGCGCGGCCAAGGATATCTCCCCGGCGCTGGAGATGGCGCAAGTGGATCGCATTCGCGCTTTCTTCAAACCGCCGGCGTATGAGTCGCTGCCTGACAGCGACGTGACGGCCGGCCGCGAGCCTCAGTTCCAGGCCTGGTATCGCTACAACACCCGGGCCCACAAGGTCGCGGGCTACCGCGCGGCCTTCGTTTCACTGAAAGCGCATGGCCAGAACCCCGGCGATATCAGCTCAGCCCAGATGGCCGCCGTGGCCGATCTCGCTGACCGAGTCAGCTTCGGCATGGTGCGCGTGACGCACAACCAGAACCTGCTGCTCGCCGATGTCAAACAGAGCGAGTTGTATGGTGTATGGCAGGAGCTGCACCGCCTCGGTCTGGCGATGCCCAACATCGGCACGCTCACGGACATGATTGCCTGCCCGGGACTGGACTTCTGCAGTCTCGCCAATGCCGGCACTCTGAATGTGGCCCAGCAGATCCAGAAGCAGTTTGACGACCTCGACTACCTCTACGATCTGGGGGACATCGAGGTGAAGATGTCGGGTTGCATGAATGCTTGTGGCCATCACCACGTCGGGCACATCGGCATTCTCGGGGTCGATAAGCACGGCGAAGAGTGGTACCAGATTACGCTCGGCGGATCGGTCAACGGTTTCACCGCTCTGGGGCAGGTCATCGGACCGTCGGTTGCACAGGCCGACGTGGCCTCGACCATCGAACGAATTGTTGATGTCTACCGAGCAGAGCGCGAAGACGGTGAGCGTTTCATTGAGACATTCCGCCGCATTGGCGTGAAGCCGTTCAAGGAGGGGGTGTATGCGGCCCATTCTGAAGCGGCTTGACGTCGGCAGCGCCCGCGAACGGCGCGAAATCGTTCACGATGAGTGGAAGTATGTCAGCCTCGGCGAGGAAGGCACTGACCTGATCGTCCCGCTCGCCGAGTTGAAGAACTGGCGCAATCATCGCGGCCGCCTCGGTGTGCGGCTCGCTCCGGCCGACCAGGTTGAAGACTTGGGTGATGACGTGAAGCTGCTGTCGCTCGTGGCGATCGACTTTCCGTCTGCCGGCGAAGGTCGTGGCTTCAGTCAGGCCCGTTTACTGCGGTCGCAGCGCTTTGGCTTCTCAGGCGAACTGCGCGCCGTCGGTGCCGGGGTCAAGCAGGACCTGCTGTTCATCATGGCCCGTTGTGGGATCGATGCGTTCGAGCTGGCTCCGGGGCAGAAGGTTGAAGAGGCCCTGCGCGCGTTTCAGCGTTACACGGTCGCTTATCAACCGGCCGAGCCGCTCGCCTCTATTCAACAACAGCGATACCACGTAGCCGGCTGACCCCGGAGCCGGCCCTTCGAGCCATCCCCGTTCACCGAACCGGGAGCTCGATTCCCTCAAACAACTCGTTGACCTCTTCGGGGGTGGCGGCCCGGTGCGCGCGGTCAATCAACCGCCGATCCAGGTGGGGCGCCAGCAGTTGCGCAAACTCGTACATGTACTTGCGCAGCAGCGTGCCGCGCCTGAACCCCAGCCACGTCGTGTGGGCCGGGAAAATATGCGCCGAATCGATCGCCTTCAGGTCGATGTCTTCCTGATCGATGGCCATGTTCGCCACGATGCCGACTCCCAACCCGAGTCGCACGTAAGTCTTGATGACGTCCGCATCACGCGCCGTAATCGCCACGTTGGGTGTCAGACCCGACTTGGCGAAGGCTTCCTGCAGCGATGAGGGGCCCGCAAAACTGAATGTGTAGGTAATGATCGGATAGGAAGCCAACGCCTTCAGCGTGAGGCGTCCCGCGTTGGCCAGCGGATGGGTGTTGGGAACGACCACCGTCCGATGCCAGTGATAGCACGGCAGCAGCGTCAGATCGCCGAACAGGTGGTGGGATCCCGTCGCGATGGCGCAATCAATCCGGTCCTGCGCAACCATCTCTGCAATCTGCTCAGACGTTCCCTGATGCAGATTCAGTCGCACATTCGGATACCGCCCCCGGAACTGACGGATCACGTCCGGCAGAACGTAGCGCGCCTGCGTGTGGGTGGTGCCGATGGAAAGGCTTCCCCTACCCTCATCACGCAGCTCCGTAGAGAGGTCCTTGATGCTCTGCGCCTCCTGGAGAATACGCAGTGCTCGGTCTATGACCTGCTGACCCGCGGGGGTAATCCTCGTCAGATTGCGTCCCTCGCGTACGAAGATCTGGAAGCCGAGCTCATCCTCGAGCAGCTTGATCTGCTTACTCACTCCGGGTTGGGAGGTATGCAGCTTCTGGGCGGCGGCCGTGATGTTGAGACCACTTTGGGCGACGGCAGCGAGGTAGCGCAACTGATGCAATTTCATGGCGCAAGAATAGCGAAGTACACGCCTGTATACAGCACATTAACGGTTTATAACTGCTGAGTTGCCCTTCAGACGAATCGCTTCGCTCGGCTGCTGCAGGGGACCTTTACAATCAGGTCCCGTACAATCCGCCCCCATGCGTTCCATGGATTACCTCCCCGTCTTTCTGCAGTTGCGCGACCGGCCCGTGCTCGTGGTCGGCGGCGGCCGCGTCGCCGCTCGCAAGGTCGAGCTGCTGCGCCGAACGGGCGCGAAAATCACGGTCGTCGCGCCGGAATTAGCAGATGAGCTACGTGCGCTGGCGACGCAGGGTGAGCTGCAATACGTAAATACGGTCTTCTCTCCGGAGCATGTCACCGGCACGGCCGCGGTCGTTGCCGCTACAGGTGTGCCAGAAGTGAACGCCGCGGTTTCGGCCGCTGCGCGTGAGCAGAACATCCCGGTAAACGCAGTCGACGATCCGGCTGTGTCCACGTTTATCTTCCCTGCCATCGTTGACCGCTCCCCGATCCTCATTGCCATCAGCTCTGGGGGCCAGGCGCCCGTCCTGGCCCGCCGTATCCGCGAGCAGATGGAGGCATTCCTGCCTGCCCGGCTCGGGGCGCTTGCCCGATTCATGGGCGAGCGACGCAAGGCTGTGAAGCGCGCGCTGCGCACTGCTGCGCGCCGCTCTTTCTGGGAAAGAATTGTCGGCGGCGTCGTGGGCGCACGTGTGTTCGCCGGCGACGAAGTGACGGCCGGGAAGGATTTCGAGCGCGAGTTGCGCACCACCCATCTCACCCGGTCTGCCGGTACCGGCGGTCTCGGATTGGGGGAGTGTTATCTCATCGGCGCGGGTCCCGGCGATCCTGACTTGCTGACACTGCGTGCACTGCAACTGTTACAGCAGGCCGATGTGATTCTCTACGATCGGTTGGTGCCTGCGGCGGTACTGGAACGCGCGCGACGCGAGGCCGAGCGCGTGTTTGTGGGCAAGCAGCCCGGCAATCACACCACTCAAGAGCGCATCAACGAGTTGCTGGTGCACTATGCGCGGCTGGGGTTGCGGGTGGCGCGCCTGAAGGGCGGTGATCCTTTCATTTTCGGGCGCGGCGGCGAAGAGATCGAGGTGCTTGCGGCTCACGGCATTCCCTACATCGTGGTGCCCGGGATCACTGCGGCGCTCGGTGCGGCTGCGGCCACGAACATCCCGCTGACTCATCGCAAGCTCGCCCAGAGTGTCACCTTCGTGACCGGGCACGTCCTCGATGACGAGTCTCTGGACTGGAACTCACTGGCGCGGTCGCGCCAGACGGTTGTGTTTTACATGGGTGTTGGACACCTGCCGCAGATCGTGTCGAAGCTGCGCGCCGCCGGAGCGCCGGCCGAGCAAGCCGTTGCGGTTGTCGAGCGGGCAACCCTGCCCGAACAGCGGACGTTGCGGGGTACGCTCGATACGATTGTTGGAGTGGTGCAGGCGGCGAATGTGACGCCCCCTGCTCTGTTGATTGTTGGAGATGTCACGGCGCTGGCCGCGGCTGACACGCTGATCGGTTCTGAACTCGGGGCTTTTGTATGAGCATTGCGGATGGATTCACCGGCTCGGTCGGCAATACGCCGTTGATCCGGTTGCGCAGGATCAGTGAGGAGACCGGCTGCGAGATTCTCGCCAAGGCAGAATTCATGAACCCGGGCGGATCCGTCAAGGATCGCGCGGCCCGGGCAATCGTGCTCGCCGCCGAAAAGAGCGGTGAGTTGCCCCCGAAGGGCACTGTCGTCGAAGGGACTGCAGGCAATACGGGCATCGGTCTGGCCCATGTGTGTAACGCCCGTGGATATCGGTGCGTCATTGTGATGCCGGACAATCAGTCGCCGGAGAAATATCGGCTGCTGGAGACCCTGGGCGCCGAAGTTCACAAGGTTCCCACCGTTCCCTACAGCAACCCGAATCAATACCAGAAGGTCGCGCAACGCCTCGCGGCATCACTGCCGAACGCCATCTGGGCCAATCAGTTCGACAACACCATCAACCGGCAGGCGCATCGGGACACCACCGGCCCCGAAATCTGGACACAAACCAACGGCAAGATCGATGCGTTCACGGCCGCATCGGGAACCGGAGGCACGTTTGCAGGAGTGTCCGAGTTCCTGAAGTCCAAGCGCCGTGCGATTCGAACGGTGCTCGTCGATCCACCGGGGAGCAGCCTGTTCGAATTTGTTCGCAACGGAGCACTCAAATCGACGGGCTCCGGCTCAATCACCGAAGGTATCGGCATCGCTCGCATTACTGCGAACTTGAAGGACGCGCCGATTGACGATGCCATCCACGTTGAGGACGCGGACACGGTGCGGTTTGTTTATCGCCTGTTGCGCGAAGAAGGACTCTTTCTCGGCAGCACCAGCGGAATCAACGTCGCCGCTGCGGTTCGTGTTGCACTGGAGCTCGGTCGGGGGCACACCATTGTCACAATCCTGTGCGACGGCGGTGCAAAGTATCAGTCGCGACTATTTAACCGCGAGTGGTTGGAGCAGAAGGGACTTGCACCGTATGCGGGCAACCCGGAGCCGCGCACGCCCATCTCACTTGACAAAGTTCTAATCGCCTAAATCCCGACCTCACGTCGAGGTAGTGTCGGGAATTGGGAACAGTTATGATCCGGGCGAAGGTTGATCAAACCCGGAATAAGAATGGCAAGCGTAGACCTGCCGCGGGCACTTCAAGATTACTTCGCATTCGCCGAGACGGCTCCGACGCGCAACGGGCGCCGTTTCTCCATCACCTTGCCCTATCGCAAGGCCGATGGGCGGCTGGACCGGCTGCAATGGTGGTATCACCTCTCCGCGGCCAAGGAAATGGCTCTGGGCGATCAGGCCGTCGAGATCCTTCGAGCCGAAGCCGTCGAGCGCTTCGTCACCCATATCGAGCGGTGGCTACATAACACCCGGCAGGATTTGTATGGAAATGGATCGATTCCGTACGTGAGCCCTGAGGGGAATCGAGTCGTTGGGGCTTCGCAGGTTGATTCTTCCGTGTCGGATGGGTTGGAGCCCAGCGTTGAAGAGGACGCCGCCCAGACAATCGACGATGCGCCTGCCGCCAACTCACATGACGAGAACGACGGCACGCAGCAGGCCTCCGAGCAACGGCCCAACACCTGGTCGGCCTTCGGTTAGCATCAGCTCGGGCCGTCCCAACTTTCGGCTGGAACGGCCCTGCTGAGGTCGGCCCATCAGGCCGCCGTCATCTCCGGCTGAGCCCGGGTGGCGGGAGCCGCTTTCGGAGCCTTCTCACCATCCCCCAGCGCCACGGCCAGCGCCTCGGACACGTGCTCGACCCAGACAAACTCGAGAAGTGCCCGTGCACTCTGGGGAATGTCCTCGAGGTCGCGCTTGTTACGCGCCGGCAGGATCACTTTCTTGATGCCTGCCCGAGCCGCAGCGATGGTCTTCTCCTTGATGCCGCCGACCGGTAGTACCAGCCCCCGCAGGCTGATCTCGCCGGTCATGGCTACATCCGGCCGCACTGCCTTGCCTCTCAGCAAGGAAGCGAGCGAGGTGAACATCGCCACACCGGCGCTGGGTCCGTCCTTCGGGATTGCACCTGCCGGCACGTGCACGTGGATGTCGCTGTGCTCAAACTGCAGCGGATCGATTCCGAATTCCACTGCCTGCGCCTTCACGAGACTCAGTGCCGCCTGCGCGCTCTCCTTCATGACATCGCCGAGCTGACCGGTCAGGATCAGCTTCCCACTGCCGGGGAGCTTCGCCGATTCGACGAAGAGAATGTCTCCACCCACCGGCGTCCAGGCCAGCCCGGTTGCAACTCCAGGAACCGACGTGCGTTGGGCCACATCGTTCTCGAAGCGCGTCGGTCCGAGGATGTCCGGAACGTCTGCAGCGTCGATCTTCACGGAGGTCGCTTTGCCCTCCGCAATCTTCATCGCTGCCCGGCGCAACAGCCCACCAATCTCGCGCTCCAGGTTTCTGCAACCTGACTCGCGCGTGTACTCGTGGATGACCCGCTTCAGAGCCGCATCCGTCACCTCGACCTGCTCGGCAGTCAGGCCATTGGCCTTCAACTGGCGCTGGACGAGATACCGCTTCGCGATCTGCAGCTTCTCCTCTTCCGTGTAACCGGTAAGTTGGATGATCTCCATGCGATCCCGCAACGGCCCGGGAATGGTCTCCAGGACATTCGCGGTCGCGATGAACAGCACCCGGCTCAAATCGAACGGCTGCGCGATGTAATTGTCGCGGAACGTGCCGTTCTGCTCCGGATCCAGCACCTCGAGCAACGCCGAAGACGGATCGCCCTGGTGGCTGGCGTTCAACTTGTCGATCTCATCCAGCATGAACACCGGGTTGTGGGTCCCCGCTTTCTTCAGGCCCTGGATGATGTTGCCCGGCAGCGCGCCGATGTACGTGCGCCGATGCCCGCGAATTTCCGCTTCATCATGCACACCACCCAGGCTCGCCCGCTGGAACTTCAAGCCCAGCGCCCGCGCAATACTCTGTCCCAGGGACGTCTTGCCCACGCCGGGAGGTCCGACAAAGCACAGGATCGGGCTGCGACCCTGCGGGTTCAGCTTCCGCACGGCGAGGTACTCGAGAATGCGGCGCTTCACTTTGTCGAGGCCATAGTGGTCCTCGTCCAGAATGCGACGCGCGCGCTCGATGTCGATGTCCTCGGTGTCGCTGACGCTCCACGGCAAGGTAACGAGCCAATCGAGATAGGTGCGCAGCATTCCATGCTCGGGGCTCGCCTCATTCATCCGCTGCAGCCGCTTGAGCTCTTTGCGAGCGTGGTCGGCGACTTCGGCAGGCATGTTGGCCTTCTCGATCTGCTTCTCCAACTCGTCGATCTCGACGCCGGAGTCCTCGTCTTCGCCCAGCTCCTTCTGCAACTGCCGGAGCTGCTCGCGCAACACGGCCTCACGCTGGCGCTCACCCAGGGCAGACTGCGTCTGCTCGGTGATATCGCGAGTGATCTTCAGGACCTCGAGCCGGTTCGCCAGAACCTTGAGCACCTTGTCCAGGCGCTCCTGCAGGCTCAGGGTCTCCAGCATCTCCTGCTTTTCCTGAGCTTTGACATCCATGAAGCTGATGATCAGGTCGGCCAGGCGGCTGGGCGAGTCAATGGACTGAATCGTCCGGGCCAGCTCGCCGGGAACCTGAGGCAGCAATGACAGGGCCTCAATGGCGCGCGACTTCAGAACCTCGGCGCGTGCATCGACCTGCGGCCCGGTCGTGTTGGTTTCGGCCAGGGGTTCAACCTTCGCGGCGAAATACGGCCGCTCGTGTGCAAACTCCTGCACACGGAACCGGCCCTCGCCCTGCGCTACGAGGTGATGCGTTCCATCCGGCGCGGTCACATAACGGACGACCGTCGCCAGCACACCGATCTGATGCAGATCGTGTGAGGTGGGCTTTTCAATGGCGGCGTCGTGTTGCAACAGCAGACCGATTTTCTTGCCGCTGCGGACCGCTTCCTGGGCGGCATTGAGGCTCTCCTCGCGGCCGAGGGTGATCGGAACCACGATGCCCGGCAGGAGTGCCACGTTACGCATGGCGATGATGGGAATCACATCGCCCGGCTGCAGCGGCGACTCGGTGTTGGAAACTGAGTTGTATGTTTCGACCATGACTTTACTCTTGACCTCGATTGTCGCCGGCTGCGCCGGTGGCATGACCCGCGGCTCTCACGAGCCGGACTTCAAGACAGCCGTTCTGGTAACGGGTATCCCCGAGCCGGAAACGGTTGCCGGCCAGGGCAATTCGGCGATAGAAGCGTCCGTGTGGAATTTCCATACGGCGCACCACGGAGTCCGGGCTCCCCAAGCGGGCCGGACGAATCGCGTTCACCGTGAGCGCGTTCGGCTCGAGCCGCACGTCGATGTGCTCGGCACTCACACCCGGCAAGGCAAACACGAACTGCAGCCCTGCCGAGTTCTCGTGGATATCCACCGGCGGTTCCCAAACCGCCGCGTCCGCTCGAACCGCGGCATCCGCGCTCGGCCCGACGTAGCGGACAAAGCCGCGCTGCATGCGGTCGGCCTGGTCCAGGAGCTCACAGGCTTGGGCCCACATCCAGCCAAACTGGCGATCGATGCTCATGTGCGTTGTGGTGGGCTTTGCCCAACCTCCCATTAAAAGCGTTAAAACGAGGTGAGGGCGAAGTGGGAGGAGTCAAGGTGGTGCCCCCTTGGGAGCAGACGCGGGCAATGTGGGGCTTCTGATGAAACCGGTGCCCAGGGCGTATGTGGGGGCACGGAGCCGCATATTCACCGGCGAGCGCGCCGGGCTGCGTGACCGCGGGGACGGGTGGGGGCGCCGCCGGGGCTGCGTGAGCGCGGCGATGGTTGGTGGGCCACTGCGGGACTGCGTGATCGCGGCGATGGTTGGTGGCCCACTGCGGGACTGCGTGATCGCGGCGATGGTTGGTGGCCCACTGCGGGACTGGCGTGTGCGAGGCGATGGTTGATGAGGCGCCGGTGAGGCTGCGCGAGCGATGGATGCTACTGTCGGGACCGCGGGTGCCACACGCCGCCTGCTAGTGGCGCCCTGGTCGCTATGTTCGCCAGGTCATACCGCTGCTGGCCAGCGCGCGGGGGACGTGCGAAAGTCCGGCCGCATAACAACCCAAAGGTTACGTCTGCGATGCAGCTATGCATTTGACGCCAGCCGAGCTGGACGCCCTTCGCCTGAGCCTCAGCGTCGCTGCTCGCAGCGTGCTTTTCAGCTTGCCTTTCGCTGTGCTGATCGCCTGGGTGCTAACCCGGGGTCGGTTTGCCGGCCGTTGGCTGCTGGATGCCCTAGTCCACCTGCCGCTCGTGCTGCCGCCGGTAGCCGTCGGCTACGTGCTGCTGCTCGTCTTCGGTAACACCGGCCCCGTCGGCGGCTGGCTCAACAGGAATCTGGGGATCCAGCTCGCTTTCTCAACCGCCGGCGCCGCTTTAGCCACGGCGATAATGGCCTTCCCCTTGATGGTCCGCTCCATCCGCCTCGCCCTGGAAAATGTTGACCCCGGCCTCGAAGCCGCCGCTCGCACCCTCGGTGCCAGATCGATGGACCGCTTTCTGACAATCACCCTGCCCCTGATGTGGCCCGGTGTCATAGCCGGTGCCGTCACGGCCTTCGCAGCCGGCCTGGGCGAGTTCGGCGCGGTCATTACTTTCGCCTCCAACATCCCAGGCATCACCCGCACTATTCCCTTGGCCCTCTACACCGCCATTCAATCCCCTGGCGGTGACGATCAGGCATTGCGCCTGGCCGTGATGTCCTTTGTGCTGGGTCTAATCGGCCTGCTGCTGGCAGAAATGCTGGCCCGCCGTGCGCGTCACAGGACGGGTCGCTGAGTGTTGAAGGTCAAAGTCACCAAACAGCGCGATGGCTTCACCCTGGACGCCCAATTCGACGCACCCACGCCCGGCGTGGTTGCCTTGTTCGGCCGCTCCGGCTGCGGCAAAACCACCGCCATCAACATCATCTCCGGCCTGCTGCCCGCAGATTCCGCTTACGTCGAGTTGGACGGCCATGTACTGACTGACACGGCAGCCGGCATCGCCGTGCCACCCGAGCAACGGCGGATCGGCTACGTCTTCCAGGACGGCCGGCTGTTCCCACACATGAGCGTGCTGCGCAACCTCCAATATGGATTGAAACGCACGCGCGCTCCGGGCGTGTCGATTACGTTTGACCAGATCGTGGCGCTGCTAGGATTGGAGCAGCTGCTGCAGCGTCAGCCATATCAACTTTCCGGTGGTGAACGGCAGCGCGCCTCTCTGGGCCGAGCCCTGCTGTCCCAACCGGCGTTGCTGCTTCTAGATGAGCCGCTGGCGGCGTTGGACGCTGCACGACGCGAAGAGGTGCTGCCCTATCTCGAGCGTCTGCGCGATAACCTGTCGATTCCGATGGTGTATGTAAGCCATCAGTTTGATGAGGTGCTGCAGCTAGCAACGCACGTTGTGTTGATGGATGCGGGACATGTGGTTGCCCACGGGCCCTTGAGCCAGGTGAGCCTGGTCCCTGCGCTCCGGGCTATCGTTGGCCCTGACTCCGTAGGCGCCGTTGTCGACGGTGTCGTCACCGCTGTCGATGCCTCGTGTGGAATGGCGGAGCTTCGAGTGGGGTCCGGCTCGCTGAACGTCAGCGTGTCCTCCGTTAGTATCGGCGAACGGGTTCGCGTGCAGCTCCTCGCCCGCGACATCATTCTGGCCACCGACGAACCGCGTGGCCTCAGCGTCCGCAATCAACTCCGTGGCACAATCACCACCATCGTCGACGACGAAGACGACTCCCGCCTGATCACAGTCGACGTCGGCGGCGCCACTGTGTTGTCCCGCGTAACCCGCAGTGCCGTCGAGGCCCTCGGCCTTCGGAACGGCTCGAATGTGTGGGTGTTAGTGAAGGCCGTCTCAACCCGCGGCCACGCCTTCCGCCTGGGATCTGGTTAGGCCTGCCCGCTGGCCCGGCGTGGGCTCCGACTATTGTCGGCTAGGCGCGGGGCTTTTTGCGGTTTTTGACGGCGGCCAGGCCGGCTTTCACGTCGGTGAGGCGGAAGCCCAGAAATTCGAGCGCGAGGCTGGTATCAAAGTTGGGGCCAGCCTGGCGCAGCCAGTTGTTCAACGCGTGCTTGGTCCACCTCACCGCGCTGGCGCTCGTTTGCGATAGTTTGCGCGCCACGCCGAGCGCCGTCTCGTAGACCTCCTCGTTGGGGACACAGCGGGCGACGAGCCCGATGCGCTCGGCTTCTTCGCCGGTGAGCGGCTCATTGGTCAGAAGGTAGTAACGCGCCTTCGCCAAACCACACAGCAGCGGCCAGATGATCACCGAGTGATCCCCGGCAGCAACGCCCAATCGCGTGTGACCATCGATGATCTTCACGTCGCGCCCCGCGACCGAAATGTCAGCCAGCAGCGCGACAGCCAACCCTGCCCCCACCGCCGTCCCCCGAATTGCCGACACAATCGGCTTCGAGCAATTGATCAGGTTGTAAACGAGGTCACTCGCCTCCTTCCAAACCCGCACCAACGTCGCATCATCCGCAATCATCTGCTCAATGAGCGAAAAATCCCCACCTGAGGAAAAATGCTCGCCCGCCCCGCGGATCAAAACCACACTCACCGCGTCATCCACATCAATATCCCGCCACACCGACGCCAGCTCGCGATGCATGCTCGCGTCAGCCGCATTCAAGTGCTTGGGATTCGAGATGACGATCTCGAGGATGCCTGCCTCCGGTTGGGAGAAAGACAGGCTGGAGTAGCGCTCCTGATAGGTTTGCAGCGACATCAGGCGTCCGGAATGGCTTTTTCGCTGACCATCGTCAGCACATCATAGCTCGCGACAGACTCGCCGTTCTGATTGGTGACTTCCGTATCCCAGCGTACCTCACCGAATCCCTTGTCCGCGCGCAAAGTCTTCTCCTTGCACGTCAGCCGCACCTTGATCCGGTCACCCGGCTTCACCGGCTTGGTGAACCGCAGACTGTCGAGACCGTAGTTCGCAAGCACCGGCCCATACGGCGGATCCACGAACAGCCCCGCGGCGGCGGACACGAGGAAATAACCGTGGGCAACACGTCCACCAAACAACGGGTTCCGCTTCGCTGCGGCCTCGTCCATGTGCGCATAGAACTTGTCGCCGGACAGCTCGGCGAACCGCTCGATGTCTTCGATCGTGACTTCACGCTCGCCGGAGTTGAACGTATCGCCGATCTGCAGCGCTCCAAACGGCTTGCGGAACGGGTGCACACCCGGATCGAGCTGCTTGGCGCCTTTGACCCATCGTCCGGTGACGGCAGCAATGACACTCGGCGAACCCTGCACGGCGGTGCGTTGCATGTAGTGCAGCACTCCGCGGATGCCACCCAGTTCTTCGCCGCCACCTGCGCGACCCGGACCACCGTGGACCAGATGTGGCAACGGCGAGCCGTGCCCCGTGGACTCCTTGGCACAGTCCCTGTTCACGACGAGTATGCGGCCATGGAAGGGAGCCAGACCCAACACCAGCTGAGCGGCCACTTGATCGTCGGCAGTGAAAACCGACCCAGCCAGACTCCCACCGCCACGACGCGCCAGCGTGACCGCTGAATCAACCGTGTCGTACGGGACGACCGTGCAAACCGGTCCAAATGCTTCGACAGAATGGATATCCCGCGCCGACGACGTATCGCGGCAGAGTAACAGCGTGGGAGACATGAAGGCGCCCTTGTCGGCGTCCACTCCGCTCAACTGGCCGTCGCCGTAGACTATCTCAGCTTCGCGCTGCAGTTTCGCCAGCTGTTCGCGTACCTCGCGACGTTGGCCGAGCGACGCCAGCGGACCCATCTTCACTTGCTCCTGCCGAGGATCACCGACGGTGATCCTCCCCAAGGCCGCCTTGAGTGAGTCCAACACGTCCGGGACGAGCGCCTTCGGCACTATCGCCTTGCGGATCGCGGTGCACTTCTGGCCGGCCTTTGCAGTCATCTCGCGGACGACTTCGCGGACGAACAGGTCGAGCTCCGGGGTTCCTGCGACAGCGTCGGGACCTAGAACCGAAGAATTGAGCGAGTCTGTTTCGGCCGTAAAGCGGACGGCATTCGCGACGACGTTGGGATGCTGCCGCAGCTTCTGCGCAGTCGATGCGGACCCCGTGAAGGACACGACGTCCTGACAATCGAGATGATCGAACAGGTCGCCCACGCCACCGCAGATGAGCTGAATGGCGCCTTCGGGGAGAATCCCCGAGTCCACGATGTGGCGAACGACTTTCTCCGTCAGATACGACGTCGCGGTCGCAGGTTTCACAACAGAAGGGACGCCTGCCAGGAGCGCAGGTGCCAATTTCTCCAGCATTCCCCACACGGGGAAGTTGAAGGCGTTGATATGTACCGCTGCGCCTTCAAATGGCACGTAGATGTGCTGGCCCAGGAAGCCGCCTGTCTTGGACAGCACTTCGACGCTGCCGTCCACGTACACGCGGCTGTCGGGCAGCTCGCGCGTGCCTTTGCTGCTGTAGACAAACAGCGTACTGATGCCGCCGTCTATGTCGATCCAGGAGTCGCTTTTTGTCGCGCCTGTTGCGTAGGAAAGGCTGTAGAACTCTTCCTTGTGATCGTTGAGGCTCTTGGCCAGCGCTTTGATGAGTGCGGCGCGCTGGTGGAATGTCAGCTTGCGAAGACTGGGGCCACCGACGCGGCGAGCATGCTCGAGCATCCCGCGGTAGTCCAACCCATCAGCGGACGAGTGCGCAATGACGGCGCCCGTCGTTGCGTCGCGAAGCGCGACACCATCACGGCCGCCTGAATGCCATTTTCCAGCAGCGTAGCTTTGTAGTTGCATATCCGTTAGTCCGTCGTGACTGTGCCGCCGATGCGATGCGAGCGGCCGCGGAACAGAGCGATCAGCTCACCGCGTTGATTGGTTACTTTAATTTCGTAGAGGCCGGTGCGACCCGCGCGCCAGATCTCGCTGGCTTCGGCGACCAGTTCGTCGCCCTCGAGCCCGGGCGCCAGAAAGTCGATCGACGCGGCGGCCGCCACGTTGTTCTCGTTGTGCGAGTTGCAGGCGGCAGCAAACGCGCTATCCGCAAGCGAGAAGATCAACCCGCCGTGACACGTGCGGTGTCCATTCACCATGTCCTGCCGCACCGTCATTCCCACACGCGCCCCACCCGGCCGCACGCTCAGGACACGGATACCCAGCAATTCCTTCGTCCTATCCCGTGCAAACAACGCTTCCGCTGCCCGCTCCGCCAACCGCTGCCCCTCCTCCGCGTCGAGATGGGCGCCGGGGTTGGTGGCGTGGGGCTTTTCGGCTGACGACATACTCAGCGACCGGAGAAGTTTGGGGACCGCTTTTGCGTGAAGGCTGCGACGCCTTCGGCGTAGTCGGCGCTGTAGCCTAGTTCGCGTTGGTAGTCGCGCTCGGTGTCGAGCTGCGCCTCCAGCGTCCGGCCCCATCCTTCGTAGATCGCCTGCTTGGTTCGTGCCAAACCACGTGTTGGGGCTGCCGCCAGCTGTTGGGCCAGGGCATCCACCGTCGATGCCAGCTCGGCGTCTTCGACGCAGCGCCAAATGAGCCCCCACTGAGCTGCTTGCTCTGCGGGTAGCTTGTCACCCAGAAATGCCAGCCCGATCGCGCGCGCATTGCCAATGAGGCGTGGCAGGAACCACGTCCCGCCTGAATCCGGCACCAACCCCAGCTTCGCAAACGCTTGCACGAAGCTGGCAGACTTCGCCGCGATCACCATGTCGCATGCCAAGGCAATGTTAGCCCCCGCGCCGGCGGCAACGCCGTTCACGGCGGCGATGACCGGCATCGGGAGATTCCGCAGCGCCATCACGAGCGGTTTGTAGTTCTTCTCAATGGACTCGCCCAAATCAACAGCCGCCCCGCCCGGCGCGACAGCGCGATCACCCAGGTCCTGCCCAGCACAAAAACCACGACCCGCACCGGTGATAATCAACACACGCGCGTCGCTACCCTTGAGGCTAGCCAGCGCCTCCCGGACCTCACCATGCATCACCGTGTTGAAGCTGTTCAACCGATCTGGCCGGTTCAACGTCAACCGCGCAACACCGCCACTAACATCAAATAAAATCGTCTGGTAGCTCATGGCTCATTTCTCGTCGTAATCGAGTTCGAGAGTGGGTGTCTTACAGCGCGACTGGCACGCAAGCACGTAGCCTTGCTCCAGTTCCCAGTCCTCGAGTGCGTAGTTCTGGTCCATCTCCACGGCGCCGGACACGACTTTCGTGCGGCACGTGGAGCACACACCTGCCCGGCAAGAGAAAGGCAACTCCAACCCGGCGCGCGATGCTGCGTCGAGCACGGTGTCGTCGTTGATTTTCATGGTGAAGGTGCGATGCCGCCCGTCCATGAGAACGGTCACCTGCGCCATGTCAGAGTCTGCAGCGGGCGCGACGGCGTCGCCTGCTGTAGCACTGGTGGTTGTTGTGTGAGCCGTGGTCTCTTCACGGAAATGCTCGCTGTGGATACGGTCAGCGGGAACGTTCAGGTCGCGTAAGACGCCTGAGACCTGGTCGATCATGTCGCCGGGGCCACAGACGAAGAATTCAGCCACCTGTTCCGCCTTGAACAGCGTCCGGGCGAGCTCCCGCA
>Ga0268266_10001228_pt1 | contig 31413 bp, 29 predicted proteins | sample KBSS13metaG_FD_190356 | JGI IMG/M metagenome (GOLD analysis project Ga0268266, IMG submission 190356) | Switchgrass rhizosphere microbial communities from Kellogg Biological Station, Michigan, USA - KBS S1-3 metaG (SPAdes) (version 2) | ecosystem: Host-associated > Plants > Roots > Rhizosphere... | reverse complement strand
GCGAGAAGTGGTTGTCGAAGGCAGCGCGCGGCAGGTTCATCGGGGAACCGTACCTCAGTTCCAGATAGGTGGCGGCTCCATCTGGCTGCGCAACGCGGTTAGCCGCTTGAGTATTTCATCGACACCCTTCGCGTCCCAGTCGATATGGACACTCAGCGGCTTGGCATGGCCCGGGAGATGAACGGACGGCATTTGGAGGCGCACGATCCGGCGGTCGGCCGACAGCACCCACATTTCTTCCTGCGTGACAGGCAGAGGCATCTGCTTCATCGCGATTTCCCCTTCGCCAACTGCCGGCCAGTCTCCCTCAACGCAGCGCTGCGTGGCTGCACGGGACCCGCGCCCATCGGCTGCCGTGTGCGTGACTGATCGTTCATCACCGGGCCGTCACGTACGCAATAGTCGCCAGCTCAATCGGGAGGCCCGTCCTGGCGCTTGCGGCGGCGCATTCGATTCTTTCGGCACTTTCCTCGCAATCATGGGCACACTTAGTCAGTCGCGTTCGCTCGGGCTCATTCGTTATTCTAGCGAGACGCTGGCGCCGTCTAAGGCGAACCTCGGCCGAGCAGCTCAGCCAACAGACTGTTCAGACTACGTATTAGCGTCCGCACAGGCGATCAAAGCATTGGGGTTACCCCAAAAGAGTTTACTCGGTGCACTGATGCGGGATGGCGTCCAATCCGACCGACTCGCGCGTAACCGGCACGACGTACGGCAGGATCAACCGCTCTGGACGAATACCCGATAACGGGCGCCAATGCGCGCTATCGCCGTCCCGGCTGCGTCGGCTCAGTCAGCGGTCATTGGCTCGGCGATGCGGCACCAGTCACGGACAGTTACTCGAGGGCCAGTACCGCCTCCAGATCATCCCCATCCGGATCGGGCGGCGAACGACTTTGACGACCGGCCGGCCAATCGCCCGGCAGCCTTAGTTGCAGTTCCATACGCGACCCCTCACGAACTGCTGGAATCAATGCTCGCGAGGACTAAAGCGTTCCGAAGTTGCGCAAATTTCCTCTTGCGCTACCGACCATCCGCTCATTAACCATTCATCCGGTCGGCTGGACATTCCCCCCGCCGCCCGGGGCTACAAACATGCTGCTGCGCGGCCAAGTAGCAAAAAAAGCGAGGGCCTTGGATCTGTACAGGCTCGGCGCCTCGACGAACGAGATCGCAAAGAGGCTCGGCTGCGGTTCGACGACAGTGGGACGATGGGTCAAAGCGGAAGGCATCTCACGTCGACCGGGGCGCCCGTCCAGCGTCGACGATGCTGCTGAGCGAGTCGTCGTGAAACTCTATGCCGACGGCGTGCCGATCACCAAGATCATGAAAGAGACGGGTGCATCCGTCAGTGCAGTTTACCGCGCCGTCGGAAGATTTCGTCGAGCCTTCAAACGCCCTAAGGGGAAACGCCAACTTAATGAATTGCGCCTGAAGGCGGTGCTCGACGCTCTCGCCGCGGGAGAACTCTATAGGCGGATCGCGAGGCGGCACGGAGTGACGCCGCAGGCGATCAGTGCCATCGCGAAGAAATTCGGAATGAGCAGGCGGGGCCGCAAATAGGCCGCGTTCGTCCCCAGGGCCGGGATGCCGCAGCCGGGCAAAGGATCAAGCGTTGTCTACAAATGCACACAAGGACGGCGCCACCAGTTACTTGTGGCCTGCCTTCGAGAAGTCAGACTTGAGCCACGCACCGGGGAGGAGTTCGATGCTGAACGGTCCCGCGCCCTGCAAGGCCCGAATTCTCGTCGTCGAAGACAGCTACCTCACCGCGCAGTCGGTCTGCGACCTGATCGTCGAGGACGGCTATGAAGTCGTCGGGCCGGTGGGCTATGTCGATAGCGGAATCAGGTGCGTCTGCGAAAACGCGATCGACGCTGCCATTGTCGACATAGACTTGCACGGCAAGGCGAGCTTTCCCATCTGCGAGCAGCTTGCGAAGCGCACTATCCCGTTCGTTTTCTTGACCGGCTATGGCCGACTTTACCCAGTGCCTGCGCAATTCAGGACGGCGCCATGGCTTCAGAAGCCGCTAATCGACCGGGAACTCCGAATCGCTTTGGCCGGCCTGGTGAAGTCAATACTGCCGGCCAAGAGTCCAACCAACTTGATTCTCGACCGGCTGCCGCCCGAAGACCGGAATGAGCTTGAAACAAGGGGCGAGCATGTGTCGCTGGCAACCGGCGACGTTCTGGAAACGGCTGGCCAGGAAGTCTCGCATGTCTATTTTCCTACCGAGGGCTTGGTGTCGATGACTGCCAGAGCGACGGACAGGATGGTGGAGATTGCCCTCGTCGGCCGCGAAGGCGCCCTGGGTCTCGAGGTTGCACTGGGCAAGGCGCATAGCGCGGTAACCAGCATGGTGGTTCATTCTACTGGCGCGGGTTGGCGCTTGCCCGCCAGCGATCTGGCAGCACTAATTGAAGACCGCCCGGCTCTCCGTGCCGAAATGCTTGGAGCGGTCCATGCCTATCTGGCCGAAATCGTAGATTGTGCCGTTATGGCCACCAGCGGGACTGTCGTGCAGCGCCTGGCGCGTCGCCTAATGATGCTATCCTTGCGCCTCGGCACACGTCATTTGGCCCTCACCCACGATGCAGTCGCCAGGCTGATGGCCGTGCGCCGAGCCGGGATCACGGTGGCACTACACATTCTGGAAGGTAAGAAACTGATACGCGCCCGTCGCAATGCCATCGAAATTCTCGACTACGAGGGCCTTTCGCGAATTAGCCGCGGCAGCGGGTAGGCACGAGGCGCGTCGCTCGCCGGCGGATTGAATGACATACTGTCGCTTTCAACACGGATGGCCCCCAATGTCCTGATATTCCCGTCGACAAAGTGCCATCGCCCGACAAGGACGGCACGCAGTGCAAATCCAATCACTTTTTGTGAACGGGCGGAGGCGGTAGCGCAAACATTACCAACAGGACAACGACTGCAAGGATAGACGCTGACGATGCCGGGTTGTCGAGAACCCACCCGATCGTTTCCCAGATCCTGGCTGTCACCATGGCCCCAAACCCTGCGCGCTGCGCTAGGACACCCGAATTGCTAATGCCTCGATTGCCTCCATAGTTACGGTACGGTTGCGTACCTGGCAGAGCGCACACGCAATGCGAACTGCTCGGCGCAGCTGTTGTCTTGGCACCATGATAGCGGCCTGAACACAGGACCTCCGTGGGTGGTACGCTCTCCGCCAGCCGCTAGAACTCACGCGATCCTGCGTGATCGGTCCATCCCACACGTTGACTCTCGCGAGGCGCTGATCGGTCGGTTTCAGCCCTTCGGCGGATAGGGATCGTTGCCGTAGGTCCACTCAATGCGAAACTGGTTGTTCTCGCCTTGCACCACCACCTGAGCGCCCTCCGGGTCCGTCTGACCGACCTTGTTGGCGGCTTCCACCGCAGCCCGGATGGCGTTGCGCTGGGTTTGGTAGGGCCCGTAGTGCTTGTCGCCTACTTTGACCTTCCATTGACCCGCTTGCAGAACGACATAATAGACAGCTCTAGCCATGGCGTTCCTCCTGTTCCCTCCTTCGAGCGGTGATGAACCTGTCACACGCAGTCGACCCCACACAGAAATGCGCGACCACCCTTGGGTTGCGAGCCAGACAAAACCCAGATATCGGCCGAAACGTCCTATTCACGCCCTCGCGGTGCGCTGCCAAATCTGAATGTACGCAACCGTACGGGGGTTGCTTTACCACTAAAGGGTTAGCGCGATGGCATCGGTCTGATGTCAGCTTACCTCTAATCCTACGATACTTTTTGGAGGACGTTATGTCGGGAACTTCAAAAGTCGATCGTGCTCGGCGCAATGCCCTGAAGGCGGGTAGTTTGATGTTGGGTGCGGCTCTGGCAGCCAGCGCTCTGCCCCATCAAGCATCGGCAGCAGGCAATAACGGCAAGGGTAATGGAGGCTGCGGCAAAGGTCAGCAGACCAACGGATGCGGCGACAGTGGCGGTAATTGCTTTGCGCGGGGCACGCTTGTCCGGACGCGCGAGGGCTACCGGCCGATCGAAACCTTGACCGCGGGCGCCGAGGTCGCGGTGCGTCTCGGGGGCTTCGCGCCGATCAAGGCTGTGGTCGACCACACCTTGACCTGCAGGGCGGGACAATGGGACGGCAGCCCGGACAACCTACCCGTTGTCATCCGGCGCGGCGCACTTGGCGAGAACCTGCCGACCGCAGATCTCTGCGTCACCGCTCTGCATCCCATTTATGTCGATGGTTTCCTGGTGAACGCCGGCGACCTGGTCAACGGAACCAGCATCTCCCTCAAGGCGGCCGACAGCCGGGATAGCCTCGACTTCTTCAACATCGAGCTTGAACACCACGACATCCTGGATGTGCAAGGCGCATTCTTCGAATCGCTGTACAAGGCGGGGACGGAACGCTGCGCCCCGCTACTGGGCTTCGACGGCCGCCGCAGCAAGATTCGCTCGCACCTGCGCAGCGTGGCATCCGTCGTGATCGACCGGCGGCAGCCGATCGACATCATCCGCGACAAGGTGGAGGAGCGTGGGATCGGTTTCGCGCTGGCGGCGTAACGCTTCAGTTCGCATCAATCTAGTCAGGCTGAAGTCAAGGCTTCTGACCTCGAATTGACGACCCGACCCCGCTCATCAGGGGCCGCTCTCGTGCCCGCGTTGATCCGAGCGATAAGCCAGGCAGCAGAGGCACGAAAATCGCTCAACAGCGGCAGCGAACATGATGCCGGAGCGTTGCTGCCGCAATCGACGAGAGATCGGCAGGCTGCTCGTCGCAACCGGAGCGTTGAGGGAGGATGACGATGCGCCCAAGCAACAACGGCAAGACTACGCGCTCCGGCACCGATGGTAACGATCATTTCTCGGGAGGCAATGGCAAGGACATCCTGTTCGGCGGTGCTGGCGACGACACTCTGGATGGTGGCAATGGCAAGGATATCCTCTCCGGAGGCGCCGACAACGACGACCTTTCGGGAGGTAACGACGACGACATTCTGGTCGGTGATTCGGGCGACGACACGCTGGATGGCGGATCAGGCAACGACATCTTGAATGGCGGCACCGGCAACGACGCGGCGACATACGCCAGCGCGACGGCCGGTGTGACGGTGAGCCTGGCGGCAGTCGGGGCGCAATATACCGGCAGTGCTGGCTTCGATACGCTGGTCGGCATCGAAAACCTTGTCGGCTCGGCGTACGGGGACACCTTGACCGGTAATGCCGGGGCCAATCTGCTGCTCGGCGGCGACGGCAACGACACCCTGGGCGGCGGGTTGGGCGACGACATGCTGATTGGCGGCATGGACAATGACACGCTGAACGGCGATCAGGGCAATGACAACCTGAATGGCGGCAGAGGTAACGACACGCTGAACGGCGGCTCGGACGACGACATCCTGAGCGGTGACATTGGCAACGACAGGCTGAGTGGCGGCATCGGAAACGACACGCTGATCGGAGGATTGGACAACGACGCTCTGAATGGCGACGCGGGAAATGACTTCATAAGCGCCGGATTGGGCAACGACATCTTGAATGGCGGCGCGGGCAACGACAGGCTGATCGGCGGCCCGGGCGCGGACTCGTACCTGTTCGACAGCGCGCTCAATGCGCTGACCAACGTCGATCTCGTCAGCGGTTTCAGTACCGCCGACGACCACATCCTTCTGGGTCAATCGATGTTCACAGCGGCCGGTGCGCCCGGAACTCTGGCCTCCGGGGCGTTCTTCATCGGCGCCAGCGCGGCCGCCGACGACGACCGGATCATCTACAACAGTGGCACGGGCGCATTGCTATACGATTCCGACGGTAATGGCGCGGCGGCAGCCGTCCAATTCGCCACTTTGGATCCGGGCCTTGCCTTGACCCACAACAATTTTCAGATCGTGTGAAAATTCGGGTACCGAAAGGCACCGGCGACCGCCGCGCGCAGTGCCTCGCCTATTGCGCCGGAAAGTAGCGCGCTCGCTTCAAAGCGCGGTATACGGCGATCGGCTTCTCCGCCAATCGTACCTCATCAGCTCGATTTACACACCGCTGTATACGAGCGGGCAACGTACGTCGTCCATAGTTGTTTCCGCGTGTCCGAGTATCTGAGACTGTCTCTAGGAAACAGTTGGAATAGGGTGCAAAGCGTCGATAGGCGATGCTTCTTGCAAGTTTGGGGGAAATAGTATGAATGAAAAGGAGTTCATTACTGCGTTCGCGCGCAGTCTGTATTGGGGAATTATGAAGGATACCAGAGGCGTGCCCGGAAAGTGGGCCGATCTCGATACACAAGGCAGGAAGCTATGGGTCGCCATGGCCAAGCGTGCCGTACGACGTGTGGATGAGTTGAAGGCATCGGCAGTAGAAGCTGTTTAGGAATGCGGTCTTATAGGTCCTCTCCTCCGAGGAGGCGACGTTCCAGCTCTTGCGGAGGGAGAGAGCATAAAGAAAGCCCGCCGTGTGCACAAAATGGCGGGCTTCCCTTACCGACGGCGACTCGCCCTTCGCGGTAATGCTGTCGCTGATTGAACGCCCTTGGCGGCGCCTCCGTTGTGGCTTTCCAAGAAGCGCCACTCCGTCTCTTCATGCCTCGGTGTTGCCACTTGCTCTGCTGGTATCGCGCCAAGATGAATTCTTGGCTCTTGCCGCTCGCCGCCGTAGCTCTGTTCTCCTTTCCGGCCGGCGCCGAGGTACGGACAGTCGACGGCGACACTCTCAAGCTGGACGACGGCAAGCTTTATCGCCTGTGGGGCATCGACGCTGCTGAGCAGGGCAACGCTGCGCCGATGGGTGGTGGGCCGGGATCGAGGCCCGCACGAAGCTGCGGCACCTGATCGAGGGCTACACGGTCACCTGTGAGCCGCTTACGAAAGACCGCTATGGCCGGACCGTGGCTCTCTGCCGAGCTGACGGTGAGGATCTAGGAGCCGCCATGGTCCGCGCCGGCATGGCCTGGGCGTTCGTCAAGTACAGTGGCGACTATGTCGAGCAGGAGCGGGCAGCGAGCGAGGAGCATCTTGGCATACACGCGCGCGATTGCACGACGCCTTGGGACTGGCGGGCACAGGACCGGAGTGCAAAGCCGATCTCAGAGGCGGCGCCACGATGAGCGAGGAGCAGCGCCCCTACGTCTCGATCCCGCCGGCAATGATCGACGAGCATCACTATCGATGCCCGACCTGCCACCAGGTGATCGATGTGCGGGACCTCGACGAAGCGGCGAAGCACCTTGAGCCCGGACATCAGGCGCCGGCGGGATCGGCGCAAGGTCGGACGTGCCCGTCTCGAAAGGTGAATGCCCCGCTGATAAGGTGGCTCTACCAAATTCCATCACGCTCCCGCCTGAACTCCTCCATAGTGCTTCATTCGGAGGGGGGCCAATGGACTGGATGAAGAAGGCGCTGTTGTTCGGAGCGCTCGTCGCCGCTGCGGCATTCGTTTGGCTGCAGTTTTTCGCCGCAGAGCAGCCGCCGATGTGAGCGAAATGGTAGGCGCGCGCCCCATGCCCGGCCCCTCCGCCCGGGCCGAAATCACTCCGATTGCTTCCCCGATGCTTCCCCGGTCGAGGCCTCGGCCATCAAGTCACTGCTAAGTGCTTGAAAAGATTGGCGCTCCCTACGGGATTCGAACCCGTGTTTTAGCCTTGAGAGGGCCACGTCCTAGGCCTCTAGACGAAGGGAGCAGAGACCGGACGCCGTAAATAGTCGAAGGGAGCGGAGGACGCAACCCCGGCCTCGTCCCCAGCTTGCACACTCGCACGATCGACGGGACGCCGGGCATGGATCGTCCGCATCTTCGTTCTCCCGGCAGCCTTTTCATGGCGTGTGGCTCATGACCAGGGGAGCTGTCTAAGGATTGTGCCACCTCTCTTTCATGCGCCTTATGCGGCACCTCCTTTGCCCCCCTCTTTGCCCGAGTGCGCCATCGCGCACCGGGAGGGGGCGACCATACGTTCGTGCCAGCCATAATCCGGTGCTTCTCCTGGCCTGGTTGTGGTCAGGGCCGGGCAGGGAGTTTCCACAGTTCCCCTGCCTATGGCCCGACGAACGCCGCATCCTGCCGGCGCCAGGGAGGGAAATCTTGCAAGCGATGGTCTGGGAGATTTTCGGCTGGGTGCTCGATCACCCGATCTTGTCGGCGATCGTCGTTGCCATCGTGGTCTGGACCGTTGTCTTCGCCCTCCCCGTTGCCCGCCGCGGCAACAAATAGCCCGTCGCCCCGAACGGCCGTCGCCTCATTCGGGGGTAGCCCCAATGTCCCCGTCCGCTTCCGCTTTCGCCCCATGGCCAGGAGGCAACGCAACGCTCAAGCTCCAGGAGGTCATCATGGTTGTTGCGTGGAGGTCCGTATGAGCAGAAACCCGAAATTCGACCGAGCCCGGCGCAATTCACTGAAGGCAGCCGGTTTGATCCTGGGCACGATCCTGGCGAACGGCGTTGCGCTCAAGCAGGCGTCGGCGCAGCCTCCCAGCGGCGGTCCCCCGGTCATGGCGCCGCCTCCCCCGAAACCTGGCAGCAGTTGTTTTGCGCAGGGTGCGCAAATCCGGACACGTGCCGGCTACCGGCCGATCGAAACCTTGGCCGTGGGAGATGAGGTTGCAGTGCGTTCCGGGGGCTTCGCGCCGATCAAGGCCATGGTCGGACACACTTTGAACCGCATCGACGGCAAATGGAACAGCAATCCGGATAACCTGCCGGTCATCATTCGGCGCGGTGCTCTGGGCGACAACGTGCCGAACGCAGATCTCTGCGTCACCGCTTTGCACGGCGTCTATATTGATGGCTTCCTGGTCAAAGCCGGTGACCTGGTCAATGGGACCAGCATTCTTTTCAGGACGGCCGAGGACCGGAACGGCGTTGGCTTCATCAACATCGTACTCGAAGGCCACGACATTCTGGATGTCCAAGGTGCATCGTTCGAGTCGTTCTACAGGTCGGGGGCAGAACGCTGTGCACCGCAGTTGGGATTCGACGGCGGCCGCAGCAAGCTTCGCTCCCATATGCGCAGCGTGGCATCGGTCGTGATCGACCGGCGACAGCCGATCGACATCATTCGCGACAGGCTGGAAGAGCGCGGTCTCGATTTTGCGCGGGCCGCGTAGCTCTTCGGTTTCAATCGGACGGACACCGCGCGACTGAGGTCGCGCGGTGTTCTCTCAAGCGCGAACTTGCCGCCATCAAGATCGAGTCCCGTGCTCGATTTCTGCCACTCGGCATTCTACTCCCGGCCCCAATTTTGCCACCGTCACCGATGGCGTTGTCGTGCGTTCCCTCGGGATACCGTTTCGTTCGGAGGGCTCTCATGACCAGTTTGCTTCGTGATCCCCTCACCTTGATCGCGGCACTGGCGATTATCGTATTGGCCGGCGAGATCGTCGCCGTGCACTGGCTGTAGCAGAGGCCGCCGCCAAGGCGTCGGACCAACCGCGTCGGTCGCCAGCATCGCTTCTGGAGCGTCGATTCGCCCCTGCCGGCTGTTGTGCAATGCGACCGGCATTCAGGGCGCCGTGTCCAGCACACCAATGCTCTGCACCGCACGGAATAAAACACCGGCGCGCGCGGTAAGAGGATTTGTCGATGACGGCCCACGCCCCACTCCCCCCGGGATCGTCGTCGGGCCTACCGCCTCGCCAGATGCCCCCGTCTGGCGAGGCCCCCTTGCCGGCACGCCAACGAACGTCGGCAGGCCCTGAAAGGGGCTCAAGCTGGTCAGTCTACCGGCTGCCCGACCTCGGCTGACCTCAATTCGTCGATCCTGCGCACGGCTCGCCTGCCGGCGGCGATCCATAACTTGCGCTCGGCTTCATCGAGCTCGGACCATTTCCCCGGCGTCCCGGTCTTATCTTTGACGTAGCCCCAATACAGGCTGCGCGCGACGGCAACGAAGATTTCGCGATCGGTCATAGGAACCCCTTCATCTCCAACTGGCGCGGTGAAGGACGCGCGTTACGCTTCACTCGATGCACGCAAATTCGATGCCACATGACAATGCGAGCGCGATGCCAAACGCCTTGTTGGCCGTAGAAAATGCACTTCTGCCTTTACAGCAGGATGACGGGATGCCGTCGAATCGCAGCTCGCTTCATGTCGACAGCCACAGCGATTCCCCATTGACCCGGCCAATGGCGATATACTTCTATCCGGCTCCAACTGTCAGGAGAAGCCATGGCTACGAACAACTTTCGCGAACTGGCGCGGAAAAAGTATTACGCCACCGAACGTCTGCCGGAGATCAGGCAAGAGCTGCTGAGGCTGCGAACGGAAAGCGAGGGCCTCAAGGCCAAACTGACCGCCGGCGCAGGGAAGAAGGGTGGAGACGCCAAAGGCGCAACGGACAGGAAGGCGATCGCGGCGGCGCGCCAGCGAGGCATCTATCTGACGACGCGCACCGCCAGGCTGAAGGAAGAACATGCCTCGCTCAAGGCCGACTTCGAGGCGGTCAAGACAAAGCTGAATGCCCTCAGGCTCGAACGCGGCAAGGCCACGGCAGAAGCCAAGTAACGCCGCCAAGCTGTCCGCGGGAACCTCCTGCCTGCTCGCGGAGCGACGTCGGCTGCCGGCGCTCCTCCTTGAGCAGGCGATGCAGGGCATGGAGCCTGCGCCTTTCCCTTCCGGTCAGCCACAGACAACGGAGGCTGACCGATCAGGCCGTTCGACCAGACCACCTGCGGCACAATCCCGTCACCCCGGAATGAGTCGCAGTCTCGATGAAGGTCGCACTCGCCGGGACGTGACGATATCATCCCGCGACATGTTGGAAGTACCTCGTTCGACTGCCGCAGCCCGTCACGATTGCCACGTCAGGATCAGCCATCTGCGCAAGAGCTACGGCAGCGTCGTCGCGGTCAGGGACGTGACGATCGACGTGAGCCCGGGCGAGTTCCTGGCGCTGCTCGGTCCGTCGGGATCGGGCAAGACGACCTTGTTGATGGCAGTCGCCGGCTTCGACTATCCCGACTCCGGACAGATCGAGATCGGCGGCGAGGACGTGACCTGGGCGGCCCCGCACAAGCGCGACCTCGGCATGGTGTTCCAGCGCTATACCCTGTTTCCGCACATGAGCGTGCTCGACAACATCGCCTTCCCGTTGCGCATGCGGAAGGTCGGCCGCGCCGAGCGCCGGGACCGCGCGCAGGCAGCGCTGAAAACCGTACGGCTCGAGGGCTACGGCGATCGCATGCCGGCGCAACTGTCCGGCGGCCAGCAGCAGCGCGTCGCCCTCGCCCGCGCCATCGTCTACAATCCCAAGGTCCTGCTGATGGACGAGCCGCTCTCCGCGCTCGACAAGAAGCTGCGCGAGGAGATGCAGGTCGAGATCAAGCACCTGCAGCGCGCGCTCGGCATCACGGTAATCTTCGTCACCCACGACCAGACCGAAGCGCTCACCATGGCCGACCGCATCGCCGTGCTGAACTTCGGCGAACTGCAGCAGGTCGGTTCTCCGAAGGAACTCTACGAACGTCCCGCCTCGGCGTTCGTCGCAGGCTTCATCGGCGAGACCAATTTCTGGCCGGCACGGGCAACGGCCGATGCCGCCGCCGGAACCGAATCCGAGGTCGAGCTGGAGGGCGGCGACATCGCGCGCGTGCTGGCCGTCGATGCGTTGACGCGCGGCCAGGCGGCGCAGGTCGCGATCCGCCCCGAGCACATCAAGCTCGCGCCGGGCGGCATTGGCGCCACCGTCGAGGACGCCATCTACGCCGGGAGCATCACGACACTGCTGGCAGCGACGCGCGGTCCAACCCTCCGCGTGCGCCTGGACACATCCGAAGCGACGCCAGGAGGCACCATCGCGGTCGGCTGGGAGGCCCGCAACGCGCGCGCCTACGCCGCCTCGTGAGCGCCCGCCCTTTCCCTTTCCTGCTGGGCGGCCGCAATTACAGCCCAGCGGCCAGCCTGCTGCTGGCGCTGCCCTTCCTGGCGATGATCGCGCTCGCCTTCCTGCTCCCGCTCGGCATGCTGCTGCACGAGAGCCTTTTCGTGCCGACGCTCAACGTGGCGAATTACGAGAAGGTGTTCGACCAGGCGGTCTACCTTCGCGTCATGGGCCGGACGCTCCGGATTTCCGCCCTCGTGACGCTCATCACGCTGCTGCTGGGCTTTCCGCTCGCCGCCCTGATGGCGCGCACGCGCGGCCTGCTGCTGGCCCTGCTGCTGCTCGCCGTCCTGCTGCCGCTCTGGACCTCCGTCCTGGTGCGCACCTACGCCTGGCTGGTGCTACTCCAGCGCAACGGCGTGCTGAACGACGTGCTGTCCGGCCTGCACATCATCTCCGCGCCGGTCCAGCTCCTGCGCACCGAGGGCGCCGTCGTGCTGGCGATGAGCCACGTGCTGCTGCCGTTCATGGTGCTGCCGCTCTATTCGGCCCTGCGCGCGATCCCGCACGACTACGTCCGCGCCGCCCAGATGCTGGGCGCGGGCAGCTTTTCGGTGTTCCGCCACGTCGTGCTGCCGCTGTCGCTGCCCGGTCTCTCCTCGGGCTGCCTGATGACCTTCCTGCTGGCGATCGGCTTCTTCGTGACGCCGGCGTTGATCGGCGGGCCGCAGCAGATGATGCTGGCCACCCTGGTCCAACAACAGGTCACCGAGCTATTGAACTGGCCGTTCGCCGGGGCGCTGGTCGGCGTCCTGCTGGTCTTCGTGCTGGCGCTGGTTCTTGTGTTCAACCGGGTGGTGCGGCTCGACCGCTTCGTCGGCCAGCTATGAGGCGCACGCGCCCCGCCGCCGCCGCCCTGGCCGTGTCCGCGATGGCTTATGCCGTCACGGTGTTCCTGCTGTTGCCCACGGTCCTGATCGTGCCGATGTCCTTCGGCCCCGACCAATACCTGCGCTTCCCGCCCGACGGCTTCACGCTTCGTTGGTACGAAGCCTATTTCAAGGACGCCGACTGGATCGGCGCCACCCTGTTCAGTGTGAAGATCGCCGCGCTGACGGCTGTCACGGCAACGCTGATCGGCATGCTGGTGTCCGTGGCGCTGGTGCGCGGTCGCCTGCCGCTGAAGCGTGTGTTCGAGCTGCTGGTCGTCGGCCCGGTGATCGTGCCCAACATCGCGCTGGCGATCGCGATGTTCCTGGTGTTCGACCGCCTGCGGCTGACCGGCACGACCTTCGGCTTCGTGGCGGCGCACACCGCGCTCGCCATGCCCTTCGTCGTCTTCACGATCCTGGCCTCGCTCTATCGCTTCGACCCGAACCTCGAGCGGGCGGCGTTGTCGTGCGGCGCCAATCCCCTGCAGGCCTTCGTGCTGGTGACCCTGCCGCAGATCGCGCCGGGCATCGTTTCGGCAGCGTTGTTCGCCTTCATCATCTCGTTCGACGAGCCGGTGGTGTCGTTCTTCATATCGAATCTCGACAACCGCTCGCTGCCGCGCAAGATGTTCGAGGACATCGACTACAACATATCGCCAACGCTGGCGGCGGTCGCCACCATGCTGACGGCATTGACCTTGCTGGCGCTGGTCCTGGGGCATTTCCTGAAACGTCGTTCCGACCGGACCTGATTGCGAGACATGAGAGGAAAGTTGCGATGAAGATGAAGCGCCGTAGCCTGATCGCCGCCGCGGGAGCCACGGCTGTTCTTCCCGGTATCTCCGCCCGCGCCCAGGGCGGCGGCGAGGTGATCATCGCCACGACCGGCGGCCTGATGACCAACAGCCTGCAGGCGCATTTCTACAAGCGCTTCGAGGCCGAGACCGGCATCAGGGTCCGCGCCGTGGCGATCGAGCTGCCTGACCAGTGGGCCCGCGCCGTCGCCGGCGCCCGCACCGGCACGATTCCGTTCGACATCGTGACGGCAACGCCGCCTGACCTGATCCAGCACGCCGAGATCCTGCAGACGCTCGACTGCGCCGCCATGCCGGGCATCGTCGCCCATGCCCTGCCCAATAGCTGCATGTCCAAGGGCATCATCCGCACGGTGGGCGGCATGGCCCTCACCTGGTCGAAGAAGGCCTTCCCGAACGGCGGCCCGCAGTCCTGGACCGACTTCTTCGACGTGGCCAAGTTCCCCGGACCGCGCTCGCTGCCCGACACCGGCGACCGCGAATGGTGGGTGCCGCTGGCCGCGCTGATGGCCGACGGCGTGGCGCGCGACAAGCTGTTCCCGATGGATCTCGACCGCGCCTACAAGAAACTCGACACGATCAAGAAGAACGTCGCCGCCTGGTGGAAGAGCGGCGACAACTCCATGCAGATCCTGCGCGGCGGCGACGCCGTGATGAGCATGCTGTATTCGAGCCGCGCGGTGCCGCTCGCCAAGAGCGGCGAGTTCGACTTCACCTGGAACGGCGCGATTCGCGACACCGGCAACTGGGCGGTGCTGAAGGGCGGCCCGAACACGCAGAATGCGCTGAAATTCCTGGATTTCTTCGTGCAGAATCCGGCCGAGCACCTGCCGTTCAGCAACGAGGTCAGCTTCGATTCCAACAACAAGGAAGCCTCCGCCCAGGTGCCCGAGGCGGAGCGCCGCTTCCGGCCGAGCTATCCCGCGAACTACGAGAAGCTGGTCATCGCCGATTTCCAGTGGATCGCCGGCGAGCGCGCCAGGATGCGCGAGCGCTGGGTGAGCTGGCTGACGGCGTAACCGGCCATGCTCGTCAACTATGCCGAAGCGGCCCACTGGCCGATCGACCCCACACGTCTCGATCTCGTCGAGGAGTTCCGCCGCGCGCCGCGCGGGCCGCATGGCGAGGAGCTGCAGAAGCTGCTCCATCGCATGCGCTGGGCCGGCGATGTCGAGACCGGCGCCGGCCGCTACGTCCTCGTCGTCCGGACGCCGGGCAAGGAATGGCAGCTCGGCCGCCTGCCGCGCGAGCGCGGCAAGCCGATCGAGATGATGGGCAACCGGCTCTTCACCTCGATCGCCGAGGCCGAGTGGGAAGTCTTCAAGCTGCGCTGGGAAGCGCTCACCGGCAAAGCGCTGCCGGACCATCTGAGGGATGCGCCGTGACCGATACGACGTCCGTTCTCGGCTATGCCTGGCCGATGATCGTTTCCGCCGGCGAGAAGATCTCGTTCCATCTTTCGAGTCCGACCTTCGCGAGCGCCGAAGCGACGCTGGTGCGGGTGCGCTGTGCCGATCCCGATCCGGCGGGCCCCGGCCTGCGCGTCACCGACATGCAGAGCCCGATCAAGGGCCCGGTAGCGCTGTCGCACCTGCCGCTGCGGCCGGGTTCGTGCGCCGTGATTGCCGACGCGCCAGCCCTCGTCGATTTCCAGTCCTTCACCGTCGGCGCCTTCGTCTGGCCGACGATGCCCGGCGCTCGCGCACAAACCGTGATCTCGCGCTGGAGCGACGATCTCGGCGGCTGGCGTCTCGGCCTCGACGCGAAGGGCCATCTCGAATTCGTCCTCTCGGCCAAGGGCGAGACCTGGCGCGCCATGACCGCGCAGCCGCTCGTCGTCCGCGAATGGGCGCTGGTCGGCGGCGCATGGGATGCCGAAGCAGGCGTGTTGCGCGTCATGGTCCATAGCCTCGAGGCGCAGGGAGGCCGCAAGCGACGCGAGGCGGTCGAGGCCAAGGCCCCAGCAACGATGCAGTGGCCAGCCGGCCTGCCGCTCGTCATCGCCGCGCAAGCCGACGGCCAGGCTCATTTCTCCGCGTTTTACGACGGCAAGATCGACCGGCCGCGTCTCATTGCCGGAGCGCTCGGCACCGATGCCTTGCTGCGTCATTGCGGTGCCTACGAGATCACGCCGGCGGACCCTCGCGTCATCGCCGCCTGGAATTTTGCGCGCGATATCCCGACCAACACCGTCACCGACATGTCGGCCAACCGCCTGCACGGCACGGTACGGCAGATGCCGGCGCGCGGCATGACCGGCGCCAACTGGGACGGCAGCAGCGACCGCTGGACCGAGATGCCTCCGCAGTACGGTGCCATCCATTTCCACAGCGATGACATGGCGGATGCCGAGTGGACGCCCACGATCGACTTCACCCTTCCGAAGGACTGGCGCAGCGGCTTCTACGCCCTGCGGCTGCGCGCCCAGCCCGCCGGCGGCGAGCCGGTCGAGAGCTTCGTCGGCTTCTTCGTGCGCGCCGATCTGGCCAAACCGCGTGCGCCCATGGCCTTCGTCGCCAGCACCGCGACCTTCCTGGCCTACGCCAACAGCGCGCTGCGCCTGGACCAGGTCCATGCCGAGGCGATGCTCGAAGGTCTGCTCACCCTGTCGCGCGACGATGTCTATCTGCAGGAGCATCGCGAGCTCGGTCTGTCGACCTACGACACCCATGCGGACGGCAGCGGCTGGTGCATCAGCACCGCAAAGCGGCCGATCCTGAACATGCGGCCGCGCGGCAATGTGTTCAACTACGGCAACGACACCCACTTCATCGACTGGCTCGAGCAGATGGGCCACGACTACGACATCGTCACCGACGACGACATCCATCGTCACGGCCTGCAGGTGCTGAAGCCCTATCGCTGTGTCGTCACCGGCTCGCACCCCGAATACATCAGCCGCGAGATCTGGGACGCGTTCGACGCCTACCAGCAGGGCGGCGGCCGGCACATGTACCTGGGCGGCAACGGCTTCTACTGGCGCATCGCCTATCACCGCACCGAGCCGCACGCGATCGAGATGCGGCGCGGCATGACCGGCCTGCGCACCTGGGAAGGCGAAGCGGGCGAAACGGCGCTCGCCTTCACGGGCGAACCGTCCTCGACCTGGCGCAGCAACGGCCGTCCGCCGCAGCGCCTGCTCGGCGTCGGCTTCGATGCGCAGGTGTTCACCCACTCCTCCCCCTACCGCTGGCTCCCGGCCGCCCGGTCGCCCGGCCTGGAATGGCTGACCGACGGCATCGACCTCGACAAGCCGCTCGGCGACTTCGGCTTGCGCGGCAACGGCGCGGCCGGCGTCGAGGTCGACCGCTTCGAAACTACCCTCGGCACGCCGCCCGACGCGGTGTGGCTCGCGACGGCCGACCGTCTCGGCTACGGCGGGACGCCGGCACCGGAGGAGATCCGCACCCTGCATCGCGGCGTCATGGGCGACCAGAACGCGCAGGTGCGCGCCGACCTGGTCTATTTCCCGACCGCCAACGGCGGCGCCGTCTTCTCGACCGGATCGATTGCCTGGGTCTGCGCGCTGTCGCACAACGGCTACGACAACAACATCAGCCGGCTGGCGAACAACGTGCTGAAGCGCTTCCTCGACGATCGGCCGCTATAGAGCCCCGCCGCTTCCGTCATTCGTCTACGCGCCGACCCTGTCCTGGTAGTTCGCATCGAGCCGCTCGCGGAAGTAGGCCGAATATCTTACCGGGCTGTACCCTGCAGCGCCCCTGTCCCTGTCGAAGATCGGCAGCGTCCGGATCTCGGCGTTCAAGTTCGGATCGAAGAAGTATCCGATCGAGTAACGATCCCTGTCCGACGCCGGATTGATCACCCTGTGAGGCGTCGAGTTGAAGGTGTCGTTCGTCCAGCGTGCCAGGATATCGCCGACGTTGACGACGAACGTGCCCGGAACGTGGGGGACCGGCATCCAGGTGCCGTCGGGCCTGCGGACCTCGAGCCCGCCAACGCGGTCCTGCGCCAGGATGGTCAGGAAGCCGTAGTCGGTGTGCGGATGGCTTCCGTAGAGATCGTCCGGGCGGCTGGGCGGAGCCGGCGGATAATGGATCAGGCGCAGCGCCGTCGTCGGCGGCGCAAAGTACCGGGCGAAGAAGTCGGGCCTCTCCCCGATCGCGGTCGAGAACCCGCACAGCAGGCGCAGTCCGGCATCGCGCATCGCGTCGTCGTAGCGCCGCACCGTTGCCTTGAATGCCGCGTCTGCTGGCCATTGATTGGGCCCCTGCAAAGCCTCGACCCTGTAACCAGGGTCGGCCGCATCGACTTCGTGCCGCACGAAGAACGACTCGAGTTGATTGGGATGCCTGGCCGGCGCAAAACGTGCGGACGAGACCAGCGTCGATCCGGCGAACGGCTGGTAGCCGCGGTGCCACCGGTTGAGCTTGATCTCGAGCTTCTCTTCGAGCGGCAGCGCATGAAAGTGTCGGTTCGCCTCAAAGGCATCGTTGATGAGGCCTTCATCGACGCCATGGTTCGAGATGTAGAAAAATCCCGCCGACCGGCATGCTTCCGAGATCTCCCTGCCGAGCCTGGCAAGCGAGTTTTCGGAGCTGTTGCCCCAAAGGCAACCCACATCGATGATCGGAAGATCGTCCAGGCGTGAAGCTCTCATGTGTGACGCTCCGTCAATGCACGATCCGCACCAAAGCCCGACTCAAGTCTGCGGCAAGCGCCCCATCATGACCGAGATGTCACGTGCCATGTCCAGCGCTTGCTCGATATCGAGCGACGCCGCCCGGTGGAAGGTGCGCTTGGTCTGGCCGACGAACTCCGGATTCCATTTGGCGATGATCTCCGCCATGCCCAGGGCCGTCTCCAGGTGCTGCCCCTCCGGCACCACGCGATTGACGAGGCCGAGCTCGTATGCCCGCTGCGGCGTGATGTTCTCGCACAACATCAGCAACTCGAAAGCGATCTTGCGGCCCATCACGTGCACGGCGTGCGCCGTGACGGTGGACGCGGTCAGCCCCGCCCGCAGTTCCGGAAATCCGAAACGCGCGCTTTCGGCGGCGACCACGAGGTCGCTCCCGAGGGCCAGGCTACAGCCCGCGCCGAGGGCGTAACCATGCACGGCCGCGATGATCGGCTTGTCGATCCGCGCCATCAGTTTGAACAGGCCGACGCTCTCGTCGGCATGGCGCACGAGGCCCTTGCGGGACTCCGTCGTCAGCACGCGTGGCACGGAGGTGTCCATTCCGGGACAGAAGGCCCGTCCGGCGCCAGCAATGATCACGGCGGCGACCGCATCGTCCAGCTGCGCGGCGAGCAGCGCCTCGGTCAGCGCCTTCACGAGATCGGCATTCAGCGCATTGAGTTTCTTCGGACGGTTCAGGGTCAACAACCGCACGGCGCCACGCGTCTCGGCCAGCAGTATCTCTTCTTCCATGTTCCGACTCCTCCAAGCGCTGGTTCCTGATCGGTCCCCAGGATACGCCGATCCGGGACAACGGCGACCATGGATGCGACGCGAGCGATCTTGCCCCCGACCCGTGGCGTCCCCTAGGTTGCACCCGGATCGGTCCTTGGCCGGCCCCCTGCCCCTGGTTCCATGGGCCAGACCACGATCACACGAGAAACCACCGCGCGGAGATATGCCCAGTCATCGTCTTTCCCGCCATTTGCGCCGTCTGCAGGACGAATCGATCTACATCATGCGGGAAACCGTCGCCGAGTTTGCCCGGCCGGTCATGCTCTATTCGATCGGCAAGGACTCCAGCGTGATGCTGCATCTCGCGCTCAAGGCCTTCCATCCGGCGAAGCCGCCCTTCCCGCTGCTGCACGTCGACACAACGTGGAAGTTTCGCGACATGATCCTGTTTCGCGACGAGACGGTGCGCCGGCTGGGGCTCGAGCTGCTGGTTCATGTCAACCATGAGGGGCTGGCGCGCGGCATCTCCCCGGTCTCGTCGGGCGGTTCAGTGCATACCCACGTCATGAAGACGGAGGCGCTGCTGCAGGCCTTCGCCAAATGGAAGTTCGATGCGGCCCTGGGCGGCGCCCGCCGCGACGAGGAGAAGAGCCGGGCCAAGGAGCGGATCTTCTCACATCGCAACGCGAGCCATGCCTGGGAGCCGCGCAATCAGCGCCCCGAGTTGTGGAACATCTTCAACACGCGGATCGCCCCGGGCGAGTCGATGCGGATCTTTCCCCTGTCGAACTGGACCGAGCTCGATGTCTGGGACTACATCCTGGCCGAGGACATCCCAGTGGTGCCGCTGTATTTCGCCAGGGAGAGACCCGTCGTCCGCCGCGCCGGCACGCTGCTCGTCGTCGACGACGAGCGGATGCAGCTGGCCGAGGGCGAGACGCCGGAGCGGCTGAGGGTGCGCTTCCGCAGCCTCGGCTGCTACCCGCTCACCGGCGCCGTCGAGTCGACGGCGGACACGATCGAAAGGGTCGTCGAGGAGATGCGTGGGTCGAGGCACTCGGAACGCCAGGGCCGGCTGATCGATTTCGACGAGGCCGGCTCGATGGAGAAGAAGAAGCGCGAAGGGTATTTCTGATGGATTCCGGAACCGTGCAGCCGGTCGCTGCCTCGTCCTCCGGCACGCGTCTCGCCACGCTGCGCTTCCTCACCTGCGGTTCGGTCGACGACGGCAAGTCCACCCTCATCGGGCGGCTGCTCTACGACCGCAACCTCGTCTACGAGGATCATCTCGCCGCCCTGGAGCGGGATTCGCGCCGGCACGGCACGACCGGTAACAGCCTCGATCTCGCCCTGCTGATGGACGGCCTCGACGCGGAGCGCGAGCAGGGCATCACCATCGACGTCGCCTATCGCTACTTCGCCACGGAGGCGCGCGCCTTCATCGTCGCCGACTGCCCGGGCCACGAGCAATACACGCGTAACATGGCGACCGGCGCCTCGAATGCCGACCTCGCCGTCCTCCTGGTCGACGCCCGCAAGGGCCTCCTGCCCCAGACCCGGCGTCACGCCACGATCGTGTCCCTGCTCGGGATCCGCCATGTCGTGCTGGCCGTCAACAAGATGGATCTCGTGGCCTACGACCGGTCCGTCTTCCAGGCGATCGCCGACGCGTTCCGGAAGGAAGCCGCCAGCCTGCGGTTCGAGAGCATCGAGCCGATCCCCCTGTCGGCCCGCTTCGGCGACAACGTCTGCGCGGCCTCGACGAGCACGCCGTGGCACGACGGCCCGTCGCTGCTGGGCCATCTCGAGACGATCGACGTGGGCCAAAGCAACCCCGGCGCCGCTCTGCGCTTTCCCATCCAGTGGGTGAACCGGCCCCACCTCGACTTCCGCGGGCTGGCCGGCACGGTCGCGGCGGGCCGCCTGGCCGTCGGCGACGACGTCGTGATCGCTCCGTCCGGCCGCCGCACGCGCGTCGCCCGCATCGTCACGATGGACGGCGACCTCGCCGCGGCGGAGACCGGCCAGGCCGTCACGGTCATGCTCGAGGACGATGTCGATGCATCGCGCGGCGATGTGCTGAGCCACGTCGACCGGCAACCCAGCGTCGCCGACCAGTTCGCCGCGCACCTCGTCTGGATGGGCGACGAGAAGATGCTGCCCGGACGCTCCTATTGGCTGAAGACCGCCGGACGGACCGTTCCGGCCGTGGTCACGGAAATCAAGCACCGCCTGGATGTCGAGACCAACGCGCGGCTCGCGACCAAGTCCCTGTCGCTCAACGAGATCGGCTTCTGCAACCTGTCCGCCAACACGCCGATCGCGTTCGATCGCTACGGCGACAATCGGGCGACCGGAGCGTTCGTCCTGATCGACCGCGTCACGAACGCCACGGTCGCCGCGGGCATGATCGCCTTCCCGCTGCGCCGCGCCGGCAACATCTTCCGCCAGGCGCTCACCGTCGACCGGCAGGCGCGGGCGCGCCTAAAGCGGCAGAAGCCCGTGATCCTCTGGCTCACCGGCCTGTCCGGCTCCGGCAAGTCCACGGTGGCCAATGCCGTCGAGGCCCGCCTGCTGGCCCGCAATGCCCACACCACCCTGCTCGACGGCGACAATCTGCGGCACGGGCTGAACCGCGATCTCGGTTTCACCGACGCCGACAGGGTCGAGAACATCCGCCGTGTCGGCGAGGTCGCCAAGCTGATGATGGAGGCCGGCCTCATCGTGCTTTGCTCCTTCATCTCGCCGTTCGCCGCCGACCGTCGCTCCGTGCGCGAACTGGTGGACCCGGGGGAATTCGTCGAGATCTTCATCGACACGCCGCTCGAGCTCTGCATCGCCCGCGACCCCAAGGGCCTCTATCGCCGCGCCCTCGCCGGCGAGATCAGGAACTTCACCGGCATCGACCAGCCCTACGAAGTGCCAACGGACCCCGAGCTCCGGTTCGAGACCGGCGGCACGACGGCCGACGATATCGCGTCACGGATCATCGACTACCTCGAAGCACGGAACGTCATCGAGCCCCTGTAGCGGCGCCGCTGCCTCCGAAGTTGTGGTTTTTGGTCAGGTCGGGTTCGCTGGGGGCGCGTCACTCCAGTGACGCGTCATTCGGTGCAGCAGCAGCGAGGAAGACGCGTCACTGGAGTGACGCGCCCCCAGCGCATCGTCAGGCGATCCTGAAGTTCTCGGCCGAGAGCTCGCCGGACAATCCCGTGACGGACGCGAACTGGATTGCCGCAGCTCCCCCGAGCCCGTCGCGATCGTACAGCAATGCACCGGACGCGGAATTGTAGAGCAGCCGAGTGAGAGGGCTGGTCGCCGCCGATCCGATCTGGAACGCGCCCTGCCCGACAGTGGAGCCTGGCTGGAACGCCTGGAAGACGGCGCTGCTGAGCTGCACGGTGTCCTCGGCGGCGTTGAAGCCCACGATCGTGTCATGCTGGCCCGCGACCAGAGGGACGGAGAACGCGAACGTATCCGCACCGCTGCCGCCGATCAGGCGGTCGGCGCCCGCGCCGCCGTCGATGACGTCGTCGCCGGCGCCACCCGACAGGGTGTTCGCGGCATTGTTGCCCGACAGGACATTGTCATCGGCGTTGCCGGTTCCGTTGATCGCCGCCGAGCCGGTCAGAACGAGCCGCTCGACGTTCACGCCCAGCGTATAGCTGATCGACGAGAAGACGGTGTCGGTGCCGTCGCTCGCAAAGGTCTCGAGCACCACGTCTCCGGCGTCATCGACGTAGTAGCGATCGTTTCCGGCGCCGCCTACCATCAGGTCGTTTCCGGCCCCGCCATCGAGAAGATCGTCACCGTCGCGGCCGAGGAGCACATCGCTGCTCGCCAGCCCATAGAGCTGGTCGTTGCCGGCAAGCCCGTCGAGGGAATCCACGTTCCGGGTACCGGTCATCGTGTTGCCGCCGGCCGACGCATCGTCGTTTCGGATCACGCCGCTTGCGCTTGCCTGCACCAGCGAGGCGCCCGGTCCAGGGTTCGACAAGGTCACCGTGAAGCTTTCGTTGCCCTCGGCGATGCTGTCGCCGGCGACGGACAGCGAGATCGTCTTCACCGTCTCGCCCGCGGCGAACTGCACCGTTCCCGAAGGCAGCACGCCTCCCGCGAAGTCGGCGCCTGTCACGGCCGCACCGCCAGCCGTCCAGGCGACGGAACGCGCCGCCGTCGTATCGCCGGTCCGCGTGATGCTGAAGGTGAAGGGCATGGTCGTTCCGGACGCGCCCTCCACATTGTCGGCCGACACGGCCTCGATCGCGAAGGCGCTGTCGTCATTGAGGATGGTCCCGCTCGCGCTCGCCTTGGCGATCGCGGTGCCGGCGCTCGGGCTGGACAGGCTGACGGTGAAGCTCTCGTTGGCCTCGATCGCAGAATCGCCCGCAACGCCGACCGTGATCGTCTTGGAGGTTTCGCCGGCGGCGAACGTGACCGTACCGGCCGGCAGCGCACCGCCGACAAAGTCGGCTCCGTTCACGGCCGATCCCGAGACAGCCCAATGGGCGGAGCTGCTGCCCGCCACGGACCCGGTTCGCGTCACCGTGAAGCTGAACGCGGTGGTGCCGCTGTTGCCCTCGGCCTTGCTGGCGGCAGTGGCGGTGATCGCAAGAGCCGTCGGGCCATCATCGTTGAAGATCGTGCTGGTGGCCGTCGCCGTGCCCAGGGTCGCGCCCGTGCTCGGGCTGGACAAGGTGACCGTGAAGGCCTCGTTGGCTTCCACCGTCGTATTGCCAGCTACATTGACGGTGATCGTGCGGCTCGTCTGGCCAGCCGCGAAGCTCACCGTCCCGGACGGCAGCACGCCGCCGGCGAAATCCGCTCCGGTGACGGCCGCGCCGCTCACCGCCCAGTGGGCGCTGTGGGCCACCGACGTGTCGCCCGTCCGGGTGACGGTGAAGGTGAACGGCGTGGTGCCGGACTGGCCTTCGGCCTTGCCCGCGGTGACGGCCGCGATCGAAAGCGTGGCGTCGTCATTGAGGATCGTGCTGGTTGCCGTTGCCGTGCCCAGGGTCGCTCCCGCGCTCGGGCCGGACAGGGTGACGGTGAACGCCTCGTTGGCTTCCGTCGTCCTGTCGCCGGCAACATTGACCGTGATCGTGCGGCTCGCCTGCCCGGCCGCGAAGCTCACCGTTCCGGACGGCAGCGCGCCGCCGACGAAGTCCGCTGCGGTGACGGCCGCACCGCTGACGGCCCAATGGGCGCTGGCCGCACCGCTCGTGTTGCCCGTCCGGGTGACCGTGAAGGTGAACGGGGTGCTGCCGGACTGGCCTTCCGCCTTGCTCGGGGCGGCTGCCGCGATCGAAAGGACGGTCCCCGCCGAATCGTCGTTACTGATCGTCGTCGTCACCGAGCCGACGGCGAGAACCGCGTCGCCGGGACTGCCCAGGCGCAGGCGAAAGGCCTCGTTGGCTTCAACGGCGGTATCCCCCGCGACGGCGATCGTAATCGTCTTCGACGTCTCGCCCGCGGCAAAGCTCAGGCTGCCGGAAGGCAGGGTGCCCCCGGCGAAATCGGCTGCATTCGCCGGATTGCTCCCGGTGCCCTGCACCGCCCATCTCACGGTCGAGGTGCCGTTGGTCGGGCCGCTGCGGGTTACCGTGTAGGAGACGGTCCTGCTGCCGCTGTTGCCTTCGGTGACGCTGGCCGGGCCGCTGACGGAAAGCCGCGGCACGAATTCGGCGAGGTCGTGGACGCCGTCGGAGAAGGAGAGATGCTCGATGTCGAGGCCGACCTGATCGGTACCGTCGCCGCCGGAACGGCTGTCGGTCACGATCACGCGATCGGCGTCGAAATCGTAGGTGATGGCGTAGCGCGCGAAGGGACCCGAGAAGGCAGCGGTGTCGTCCCCGCTGCCGCCATTGAGGAAGTCGTTGCCGGCATTGCCATGCAACGTGTCGTTTCCGGCCTCGCCGTTCAGCGTGTCGTTGCCGCCATAACCGTAGATCGAGGAGTTCGCACCGGTGGCGTCGGTGATCCTCTGGTTGCCGGGGGCATTGGCGATGAGAATGTCATAGGTCTGCCGGCCATACGTCGCAATGAAGGCCGCAGCATCCGCGCTGCCCGAAACGAGCACGGCGGGGTTGGTGAAGAAGGCCCGGGCCGCCGGAGATTCATCGAAATTGATCACGACACCGAGGCCGCCGCCGGAGCCGACCGAAATGTTGCCGATCCAGATACCGCTGTCGATGGCGTGGTCGTTCGTATCGGCGATGGCGATCTTGATCGTGTGCAGGGTGCCGGACCGGCCGTCGATCGTCGTGGCGGTCCCCGCCCCCAGAGCCGCTGCGATGCGCAGCGTCTGGGAGATTCCGTCGTATTCCACCGGCAGCACCATCGGCGCCCCGGGCAGGGCTATGCCGCCCTGGCTCGTCGTCGATCCGGTGTTGTTGTAGAAATAGCCGGCGGCGATATTGGCATCCGTGACGCTGAGCGGCGTCAACGCACCGTTGAACAGGGCGTAGTTGACACCGTCGACCATCACGACGGCGCCATCGACATAGGAATTGCTGTATTCGGGGAATTCTTCGGAGCCGAAGACCAGGTCGAAGGTGAGTGTGGTCGTATCGGGATCCGTCACGAAGATCACCGCTTCGAGCGCGGCGGCATCGTTCGTCGAGCTTGCCTTTCCCGGGAAGGCAGCAGTCACGGTGTCGAGGATGTCGCTGTCGCCACCGCCCAAGGTATCCCGGGAATAGCTGATCGACGTGTTGTGGAGCGGAACCGATGAATTGCCGCTCGAGAGAAAGATACCCTTCGGGAAGACCAGGTCGCTGACCAGGCCGGTGACGCCGCTGACGGTCATGCCGTCGAACATGGAGATCTGCGACGGCCCGGTGACGGTCGCGCTGACCAGCGAGAAGGGACCCGTTCCTCCGATCACCTGCAGGGCAAGGTCGGACGAAAGCGCTGCATAGAGATAGTCCGTCGCCGAATGGGCGGTGGTGTCGAACAGGTCTTCGGTCTCGACTCCCGTCCAGTCCGCGCCACGAAGCGGGGTCTCATCGTCGAAAATGATGGTCCCGTCGTTCAGCGTGACTCTAGCCATGTCGCATGGTCCCCGCTCCCCAAGACAGCCACCGATCGGCTGGATCAGCCGACCGATCTCCCCAAGTGAAAATAAACTTCACGAGCAAGTGCAGCGCGCACGCCCTGGATCGCCGGCAGGCCTGCCACCGGAAGGCGATATTCAGACGAGCGGCTAAATCGATACCGTACGTCCTCCGGTCAGGTCAACGAGAGCCGACTCGCGGCGCGAACGGGAGGCCGCCCGGCTGCTCGGCCCGCTCCGGCCCAACCCGCTACACTTCCGTGGTTTCGGGCCTTAATAAGGTCGGACAGCAAGCCAATCTGGTTACCCCTAATGACCTTGGAAAAACGTGGCCCCTGGACCGTGATGTCCAGGCGCGAAGTCTATGACAATCGATGGATACGGGTGACGCATCACGACGTGCTCACGCCTGCGGGAGAACCGGGCATCTACGGAACCATCCACTACAAGAACCTGGCCGTCGGCATCGTGCCGGTCGACGACGAGGGCCACACGTTTCTCGTCGGCCAGCACCGCTTCCCGTTCGACGCGTATAGCTGGGAGATTCCGGAGGGCGGCGGCACGATCGGCGTCGAGGCGCGCGAGTCGGCGGCACGGGAACTGAAGGAAGAGACCGGGCTCGAAGCCGGCAACTGGCAGCAACTGCTCCGGTGCGACCTCTCCAACTCCGTATCGGACGAACGCTCGATCTCCTTTCTCGCCTGGGGCTTGACCCAGGGTACGGCATCGCCCGAGCCGACGGAGCAGCTCGCTCTCCGCCGGGTGCCGTTGAGCGAGGCGTTCCGGATGGTCGCTGCGGGAGAAATCCAGGATGCCCTCAGCGTCCTTTCCCTCCAGGCCGTCCAGCTCCTGCACCTGCAGGGGAAGCTGCCGGTCCGGTGCGGATGACGGCAACTCCGCCCCCTGTGTCGGCGGTCCATGTCCCATTGATTTCATTGGACAATTTCCGGGTTGGAACGATAGTCGTTCCTCCCTAGTCTGTTGTCAGTGGTCAGCGTCGCCAAAGCGTTTCCAAGGCGGACTGCCGCACGTCAACGCAGCGCAGGAAGCGGAAGCAAGCCTTTGCCGACAGAGAACAAAGATCCCCGCATCAATCCCAGGGCCGGCCAACTGCCGACCAGGGAGCAGCTCGTCGACATCGGCAAGCTGCTCGACGCCTATGGCGCCCTCGCGCCCGATCCCGCCGTGGCGGCGCAGCGCGTGGCCTTCGGCACCTCGGGCCATCGCGGCTCGTCCTTTGCCCGGAGCTTCAATGAGGCGCATGTGCTGGCGATCAGCCAGGCGATCTGCCACTGGCGCCGCGCGGCCGGCACCGACGGGCCGCTGTTCATCGGCTTCGATACCCATGCGCTGTCAAAGCCCGCCTTCGAGAGCGCCCTCGAAGTGCTGGCGGCCAACGGCGTCGAGGTGATGGTCTCCGCGGGCGGCGAATACACGCCGACCCCGGCGTTGTCCCAGGCGATCCTCGTCCACAACAGGGGCCGCAGCAGCGGACTGGCCGACGGCATCATCATCACGCCGTCGCACAATCCGCCGGAGGACGGCGGCTTCAAGTACAATCCGACGCACGGCGGGCCGGCAGACAGCAACGTCACCGGCTGGATCGAGAAGGAAGCCAATCGCCTGCTCGCCGAGGGGCTGACGGGTGTAAAGCGGCTACCCTATGCGCAGGCCAGGAAAGCCGCGACGGTCCACGAGCATGATTTCCTCGAGGCCTACACCGCGGATCTCGGCACCGTGCTCGACTTCGACGCCATCCGTGCCTCCGGCCTTCGCTTCGGCGTCGATCCGCTGGGCGGCGCCGGTGTGCATTACTGGGCGCGCATCGCCGAACACTACCGCCTCTCCCTCGACGTGGTCAGCGAGCAGGTCGATCCGACCTTCCCCTTCATGACGCTCGACTGGGACGGGCGCATCCGCATGGATCCGTCCTCGCCCTACGCCATGCGCCGGCTGATCGGCATGAAGGACAGGTACGATGTCGCCTTTGCCTGCGACACGGATCACGATCGCCACGGCATTGTCGCGCCGGGCGGGCTGATGCCGCCCAATCACTATCTCGCCGTCTGCGTCGACTACCTGTTCCGCAACCGGCCGCAGTGGCGCACCGATGCCGCCGTCGGCAAGACGCTGGTCAGCAGCGCCATGATCGACCGCGTCGCCGCGCGCCTCGGACGGCGCCTTCACGAGGTGCCGGTCGGCTTCAAGTTCTTCGTCGACGGCCTGCTCGACGGCTCGCTGGGCTTCGGCGGCGAGGAAAGCGCCGGCGCGTCGTTCCTGCGCCGCGACGGCAGCGTGTGGTCGACCGACAAGGACGGCATCGCCGCCGCCCTCCTCTCAGCCGAGATCACCGCGCGCGCCGGCCGCACGCCCGACCTTCTCTACCGGGATCTGGAGCGCGACTTCGGCGCCTCGGCGGCCGACCGCATCGACGCCCCGGCGACGCCCGAGCAGAAGCGCAAGCTCGCCGGCCTGTCGCCCAACCAGGTGAAGAGCACCGCACTGGCCGGCGAGCCGATCGAATGCGTGCTGAGCCGCGCGCCCGGCAACGACGGCGCCATCGGCGGCATCAAGGTCGTGGCCACGAGCGGCTGGTTCGCCGCCCGCCCGTCGGGCACGGAGAACATCTACAAGATCTATGCCGAAAGCTTCCGCGGCGAGGATCACCTCCGCGCCATCCTGGGCGAGGCACAGGCGATCGTGGACAAAGCGCTGGCCTGAACGCCGCCCCTCTCGGAGCGCCTCTCAGTAGATGTTCCTGACCACCGGAAAGGCCTTGCGGAGCTGTTGCTGCAAGGCCTCGTGGATCGTCGGGTCGACGGTCCGGCTGATGTCGGTGAGGCCGAGCGGATCGCGGGTGAGGTCGAACAGTCCGCTCGGATATTTCACACATTCCACCAGGTAGTAGAGGCTTCCGTTGGCCCGCTCGAAGGCGCCGCGGCACGGGGGCTCGTTCCGGCGCGAATTCTGCACGACGCTGGCGACGCGCGGCGCTCCGCCATGCAGGTCGTGACCCTCCCAAGAAGCGGGCCGCGGCAATCCGACGGCGGCGGCAACCGTCGCTGCAATGTCGGTCTGGCTCGCAAAAGCGATCGGCGGATAGGTCCTCCTCGCATCGTAGATGAACAGGGGGATGCGCAGGAACTCCGGATAGAGATACGAGCCGTGACCGTAGATGCCGTGCTCGCCCAGAGCCTCGCCATGGTCGGACGAGATGATGGCGATGGCATCCTCGAGGTAGCCCTTGGCCCTCAGCGAGCCGAAGATTCGGCGGATCATGTCGTCGGTCTGGAGCAGGCCGTTGTCGTAGGCATTGATCGCTGCGGCCTGCTCCTCCGGCGACAGCGTGTTCCGGCCGATCGCTCCGCGGCTGCGCGCGGCAGCTTCCAGCATCGAGAGCTCAGGCTCGTAGAACTGGTACTCGGGAAGCTTCTCGCCGGTGAAATGGCTCGACATCAGGAAAATGAACAGGAAATGAGGCTTCGATCCGGCGGGCGGAAGCCTGTCGACGGCGTCGAGGACCTGGCGATCATCGTTCGCGCGGTGCGTCGACTGGCCGTCGTCGAAGCTGTCGAACAGCGTTCTTTCACCGTAGGTCGCCTTGAGCGCCGGTTGGACCAGATGGGAGCCCGACAGCAGGAAATCCACCTGGTAGCCGGCGTCCTTCAGCAATACATGAAGCGCGACGTTCTTGTGCCCCACGGCCTCCCCGATCCGATTGGAGAGCAGCGTCGCCATCACGCCACAGGGGGTTTCGGAGCAGGTCGAAACAGCCCAGTCGGCCTTCCAGAGATGCCCCGAGTTCGCGAGCTCGGTCAGGAAAGGCGTCGTCGGCCGTCCATAGCCGTACTGCGGAAAATGATCCGCCCGCAGGGAATCGCTCAGCAGCACGACGACGTTGCGCGGCGATTGCGGCATGAGGGGTTGGGCACTGCGCGCGAGTTCGATGCCGAGGTCCTTCGACCGGTCGGGCAGGACCGCAAGCCTCAGCGTGTCGCCATACCACGCCTCCGGCCGCACGCCGAGCTGCGCCCAGGAGAGCAGGCCGGCGAGGCAGAACGCGAAAGCCGCCGCGGCAGCCAACTTCTCGCCCCGGCTTCTCTTCTGCCGCGCCTGTCGTGAGAGCATGTCGGACATCGCGTCGAGGGTTTGGACCACCCACCGCGACGCGGACCAGGCGAGCGCCATGATCAGTGCGACCAGGAGCAGGAGAACGGCCGCACCTCCTGCTGCAGCGACGGGGTTCGCGTTGCTCGCCTGAGGCAGCGCATCGATCGTCATCTGGATGACCGACCGGTCGAGCAGCGCGCCGAGGAAGGCCCGCGACAGGGAGTTCGCCACGTAGAGCGAGAGCAGCCCGAGCACCAGCAGGCTGAACCCCATCGTGGCAACGAAGCGTGTCGCCGTCATGCCACGGCTCGCCGCCCGTTCGATCAGCCGTATCGGCCAGTAGACAAGGAGCACGGCCGCCTCGAGTCCACCGACCAGCCCGACCTGCTGCAGCGACAGTCGCCAGTAGAACGGATCGTCCGTCAGCAGCAGGCGACCAAGCACCCATTCGATCGCCGCGGCGGCAAGGGCGACGCCGACCAACGCGGCGAGGCACAGAACCACTCCCGGCCTGTGCTTGTCCTGGACGTTCATTTCAGGGGTTCCGCCATGTCGCCTTCGTCGTCGCTCCCTTGAGAATGCTCGATGCAGGACCGACGCTCATAGGTGCCGACCTTGATCTAGCCTCACCCCGAGCGTTTGTGAATTGCCCGACTGTCATTGCGTTGGCTAGAGAATCGCGCTCACTGCCGATGACTTTTCCGTCGTCTCGACCAAGGCCCGAAGGGCCGCGTGGAGAGACCTTCCCTCGACAATACGCCGCTGCAGATGGAGGCAAGGTCTCTCCACTCCGCGCTTCGCGCTCCGGTCGAGACGACGGAAGGGTCATGGGCAACAGCCGCGCTCCCAGAAGCATGACATCCATGAGCCGCGGCCGCAGATCGAATTCAGATATGCCAAGACTCTTGCCGATATAGAGAGGATGTGACAACGCTCGACCGTCGTCTCGATGGGAGCAGCACAATGAAGAAAGAATTGTTCCGGGCCGCAACGGCGGGCCTGTTCGGCCTCCTGCTGGCGACATCGGCGCAGGCCCAGAAGAGCGGTGGCGTGCTGCGCGTCTACCACAACGACAATCCACCGTCGGCATCGCTGCACGAGGAAGTGACCATCGCGACGCTGATGCCTTTCATGGCGCTGTTCAACAATCTGGTCATCTACGACCAGACCGCAAAGCAGAATACCGACGCCACGATCGTGCCCGATTTGGCCGAATCGTGGAGCTGGAGCCCGGACAACACGGTCGTGACCTTCAAGCTGCGCGACGGCGTGAAGTGGCACGACGGCAAGCCCTTCACCAGCGCCGACGTGAAGTGCACCTGGGACACCGTCA
>Ga0268266_10001226_pt1 | contig 31423 bp, 35 predicted proteins | sample KBSS13metaG_FD_190356 | JGI IMG/M metagenome (GOLD analysis project Ga0268266, IMG submission 190356) | Switchgrass rhizosphere microbial communities from Kellogg Biological Station, Michigan, USA - KBS S1-3 metaG (SPAdes) (version 2) | ecosystem: Host-associated > Plants > Roots > Rhizosphere... | reverse complement strand
TTCACGGCCCATCCGAAGGTCGACCCCGTCACGGGTGAGCTCGTTGGCTTCGGGTACGCGGCGAAGGGCGAGACCACGCGAGACATCGCCTACTACGTGATCGACGCTCACGGGCGGGTCGTGCGCAAGGAATGGCTCGAGGCCCCCTATGCCGGGGAAATTCACGACTTCGCCGTGACTCGGGAGCACGTGATCTTCGCTGTCCTGCCGACGACGACGAGTCTCGAACGCCTGAAGGCGGGCGGACCGCACTGGCTCTGGGACCCCACGCGTAACTCCAAAGTTGGCATCTTTCCGCGCGCGGCCGGCGCGCGGGAAATCCGCTGGTTCGAAGGACCGCCGCGCTGGCTCTTTCATTTCTTCAACGCATATACGGAGGGAACACGGGTCATCGCCGATGCCTGCGTGTCGGAGGCGCAGACCTTCCCCTTCATGTATCCCGACACGCTCGGCCAGCCTTTCGATCCCAGCAAGGCCGTCCCCCGCATCACGCGTTGGGAATTCGATCTGACCCGCGGCGGCAGTGCCTTCGCTGAACGAACGCTTTGGCCCAACTACTGTGAGTTCCCCCGGGTCGACGCTCGCTTCGCGATGCTGAAGCATCGTCAGGGCTTCGTGATTGCCCACGATCCCACGCTAGATTTCTCGGGAGGCGGAATCTTCGGTCCGGCGTTCAACACGGTCGCGTGCTATGACTTCGAGAGCGGGCGGGCGACCACGTTTGCCCTGGATTCCAAATCCACGGCGCAGGAGCCCGTGTTCGTCCCGCGCCATGGCGACGCGCCCGAAGGAGACGGCTACCTCCTCGTCCTCGTAAACCGGTTCGAGACGATGCTGAACGATCTTCTGATCTTCGATACCCGGAACATCGCATCAGGGCCCATCGCGACCGTGAAGCTTCCCCTTCGCCTTCGCAATGGCGTGCACGGTAACTGGGTGCCGGCTCATGTGTTACCGGCCGGCCGCTGAGGCTCGATACTCCCGCGGGGAGTTGCCGTAGTGTTGCCGGAAGGCGCTGCAAAAATGAGGCATGCCGACAAACCCCCAGTCGAACGCGATCGCGGTGATGCTGCGTTGGACATGCAGGGGATCACGCAGTGTCCGCGCGCACTCTTCCAGCCGCCGCCGCAACATGTAGCGAGAGAGAGATTCCCCATCTTCTACCTTCCACACGCGGTGCAAGTACCGACGGGACATCCGCAGCGCCGCGGCGATCGATGCGGGAGCCAAACAGGGATCGCTCAAGTGCGATTCGACGTAGTCGAGGACCCGTATTCGATGGGCAGCAGTTGCGCTCGCCGCATCCCCGCGCGCCGGCGGCAGGGCGCAATAGGCGTATGCCATGAGCTCAAGGGCTGCTCGGGTGGCGTGGTCGGCGCGACGGGGATCGAGCGCTGCATTCGACTGGGCCCAGAGATCGCGCAAAAACCGCGAGGTGAGCTCGTTCGAGGCGTGCGCGGCGCACATCGGTATCGCCGACATGGCCTCGGGGCAGCCGAGATATTTGCTGAGGAGCGCTCGGGGCACTTTGAGCACCAGCAGCCTCATCGGATCGGTGCAACGCACCTCGAATGGCCGGGCGCTGTCGAGCAGCGTGAAATCTCCACGTTCGAGGCGCGCCTCGCGCCCACCCTGGCGTGTGGCGCTTATTCCGTCGAGCTGCAGCTCAAGCAGGAACGGGGTCTCACCGGATCGGGAGACTTGAGCGGGCGTGCGCTCCACGCGCGCACCATGCGAGAAGACCTCGACGGCGCGCATCTCGCCCACTTCCATCCGTCTCATGCGTCCGCAGAAGGTTGCAATGTCGGCCGGGTTGGCAGTCATCGCCGTCATGGCGCTCGCCGCGAGATCGTTCCAGTACTCGACCTTCTTCCGACCGCTGAGCCCATCCGTCGAGACCACCTCGATCCGAGCCATACGCCCCCCTATCGCGCTCACGTAGACCTGGAATGTCGTCTGAGAGAGCATCAAACGCAAGATGAAAAGAAGGCACTTCATTCACGCGGCCACCGCGTCCGTGTTGCTTCCCTCCGTCCTGACTCGAGGTCCCGCTGTATTCGCCGGCATCGGGCGCAAATCGGATTACGTGTTTTTCGATGAGCGCTTTGAACCCGCGCATCGGGTCGCCGCCTCCTGGCCCGCCTCGAACCGGCCCATTGGCGTTCGGGGCGATATCACTCCCTTCTGGCTCAGCGGATTGGATGTCCTGGCGCGCAAGGACCCGCTGCACCTGCGCGGCGTGACGACGGATTCCTTCCAGTTCTGCCTGCGAGTCCTGCTCGCAGAGCACGCCCACCTGGACGTGCAGGTGTCGCGGCTCGACCCCAACCTGTTCTCCTGGATCATGCGCACTACCCCGAAAATTCTGACTACGGATCACGCCCATGGCTGAGCCATTACCCCCCGGTGTCAACGCGGCACAGATGGCCGACGCCCTGGAGCGCTTCCGCAAGGTCGTCGGTGGCGACTGGGTTTTCGCGGGAGAGAAGGTCGGGAGCTACTACGACCCTTATACGATCCCCAATGACGCCGAGCGCTACAAGGCCCATGCCGCCATCGCCCCGGCGTCGACCGAGCAGGTGCAGGAGATCGTCAAGATCGCCAACGAGTCGCGCGTTCCGTTGTGGACCGTCTCCAGGGGCAAGAATTTTGCCTACGGCGGGGCGGCACCGGTGCTGTCCGGCTCCGTCGTTCTGGACTTGAGCCGGATGAATCGCATCCTCGAGGTCAATGAGAAATTCGGGTATGCGCTGGTCGAGCCCGGGGTCAGTTACTTCGACCTCTACAAGTACATTCAGGAGCGAGGGCTGAAGTTGTGGTTGGACGTGCCCGACCCAGGTTGGGGCAGCGTGGTGGGAAATGCGCTGGACCACGGTGTGGGCTACACGCCGTACGGGGATCACTTCGGCATGCAGTGTGGGATGGAAGTCGTACTGGCCAACGGCGAGGTGGTACGAACCGGCATGGGCGCAATGCCGGGCAACAACACGTGGCAACTCTTCAAATACGGATTCGGCCCGTATGTCGACGGGATGTTCTCGCAGTCGAACTTCGGCATCGTCACCAAGATGGGCATCTGGCTCATGCCGGAGCCCGCCGGTTACCGACCCTACCTGATCACTTTCCCGCGCGAGGAGGATATCGAGCAGGTGGTCGAAATCGTGCGACCCCTGAAACTCAACAATGTCATCCAGAACGCTGCGACGATCCGCAGCCTGGTCCTGGATGCCGCCCTCTTTACGACCAGGAGTCAGTATTACTCCGGCGCGGGTCCCATTCCGCCCAGCGTGGCAAAACAGATCATGGCCGATCAGGACATCGGTATGTGGAACTTCTGCGGCGCGCTCTACGGGCCGAAGCCCGTCACGGATGCGTTGTGGACGGCAATCCGGGATTCGTTCGCCACCATCCCGGGGGCGAAGTTTTACTTTCCGGAGGATCGCAAGCACCGGCCGGACATCCTGATTCACCGGGCCGACACCATGAAAGGCATCCCGAAACTCACGGAGTTCGGCTTCCTCAACTGGAATGGCGGCGGCGGCCATGTTGGCTTCTCGCCGGTCTCACCGACCACCGGGCAGGATGCGATCAAGCAATTCAAGATGGTGAGCGGCCGCGTGCGCGAGGCCGGGTTCGACTACATGGGTCTCATGGCCATCGGCTTCCGTGAGCTGCACCATGTCACGGTGATCGTTTACGACCAGACCCAACCGCAAGAGCGGCAGAAGCTGCATGAGCTGTTCGGGCGGTTGGTACGGGAGGCGGCTGCCGAGGGCTACGGCGAGTACCGCACGCACATCCATTACATGGATACGATCGCGGGCACGTATAGCTGGAACGATCACGCGTTGCTGAAAATGCACCAGACGATCAAGGACGCGCTCGATCCGAACGGCGTGTTGTCGCCGGGTAAATCGGGCATCTGGCCGAAACACTTGCGGGAGGGCAGGAAGTCATGAAGCGCGTCGCGTGTGTGTCAGTCGTGTTGTCCGCACTCGCCGTTCTCGCGTCCCCGGTGCGCGCTGCGGATATGACAGGCAAGGAAATCTTCGATCATTACTGCACGTACTGTCACGGGTCCAAGGATGGGCCGGGGACGATGCAGTTGGGGCGAACGCGGGGCAAGGGCCAGGCGCTCTTGACCGAGCGCACCAACCTGACTGCCGATTACATCGAATACGTCGTGCGACACGGCCTCAAGTCGATGCCGCCGTTCGCGCCGAGTGATCTCACTGATGCGAAACTGAAGGCCCTGGCGGCTTTCCTGGCGAAGAAATAGCCTTCGCAGGATTTCAGCTGTCACCAAGGAACGGTGCGACCGAGATAGTCGAGGTATTGGAGACCCGGCTTGCCCTGCACGCAGAGCAAGGTGCGCACCAGGTTGGGGATGCTCTCTTCAATGCTCAGGCGGCCATTGGGGCCGCCCATGTCCGTGCGAACCCAGCCTGGAGCCATCAACACCATCGCGCGCGGATCACCGGCATGTCGGGCCGCGAAACTTCGCATGAAGGTATTGAGCGCGGCCTTGCTTCCGCGGTACACCTCTCGCATGCCGTTCGTGTTGTTGGTCACGCTGCCCTGCCCTGACGACATCACTCCGATTGTGCCCTCCGGTGCAACCAGGTCGTGCAAAGTCTCCACGACACGCATCGGGCTCAAGGCATTCGTTACCATCACCCGAACGAATTCCTCCGTCGTGACTTCACCGATGGTCTCGGTCGGATTGTTGGTGACGCCGGCATTCACGAACAGCATGTCGAATCTTCTGCCGGCCAGGCGGGAGCGTAGAGCGGCGACCTGATCGGTAGAGGTGATATCGACCGTCTCGATCTCGATGCGGCCGGCCGAACTCTGCGCGAGATCGTGCAGTTGGGTTCGTACCTGTCCCCTAACGGTGCCAACGACACTCCAGTCGTGTTTCAGAAACTCCTCGGCCATGGCGTAGCCGAGGCCGCGCGACGCGCCAATGAGTAGCAAGCTCTTAGGTGAAGCAGGTGTGGGCATGATGGGACGTATATATAGCGAGGACCGGACGCTGCCGGTAGACGCACGGGATGCATTGAATACCTGCATTGAACGCCATGCGACACGCGGATAACGTGCAAGTGTAGTTTTTCGGATGAATACAGCTATGGCTAATGCGGACCTGAATCTCCTGACCGCGCTCGACGCGCTGCTGGCGGAAGGCAGCGTTGCGGGTGCCGCCCGGCGGCTCAAATTGAGCGCATCTGCGATGAGCAGGACGCTGGCACGACTTCGCGCTGCGACCGGAGATCCGCTGCTGGTGCGTGCCGGGCGTGGCCTGGTCCCCACGCCTCGTGCAACCGAGTTGCGCGACCGTGTTCGGGAATTGGCGCAAGAGGTGCAGGCGGTGCTTCGGCCTGCACCCGGGAATTCGGGTGTCCCGGCAACGGATCGGACGTTCACCATTCGCGCTAACGAGGGGTTCGTCGAGGTCTTTGCGGCTTCGCTCGTCAGGGCGGTGGCGGAGCGCGCTCCAGGGGTCCGTCTGTGTTTCGCACCCAAGGCTGACAAGGATGTGCGAACGCTCCGGGAGGGGCTCGCTGACCTGGAAATAGGCGTTGTTGGAGAGACCGGACCGGAATTCCACGTGCAGCGGTTATTCCGTGACCGGTTTGTAGGCGTTGTCCGGACCGGCCATCCGTTGTTGGCCCTCACCGAAGTGACGCCCGAGAGATACGCCGCCTATGGTCATGTCGTGGTATCGCGGCGGGGACTTGCGGAAGGTCCGGTCGACAAAGAACTGAAGGCGTTAGGTCTCGCGCGCACGATTGTGGCAGTGGTGCCGGGCTTTCGAGCGGCCGTACAGATTGCGCGTGACTCGGACCTTGTGGCGCTGGTCACGTGGTCATATTTGCGGAGCATTCGTGACGACGGCACAGAAGGCGTGGTGAGTTTCGCACTTCCCGTTCGCACGCCCGAAATTACCGTTTCGCAGATGTGGCATCCGCGCATGAATGCGGATGCCGGCCATCGTTGGTTGCGCCGTCTGGTGATGGAGTTGAGCCGGGGCGCCCCGGCTCAGCGACCCTAGCCGCGCCGTGCTGCCTCGATGGCGGCAACGTCGATCTTCTTCATGTCCATCATCGCGTCGAAGGCGCGTTTGGCAGCCGCCTTGTCAGGACCCGTCATCGCGTCCAGGAGCGCCCGCGGAGTGATTTGCCAGGACAGGCCCCAGCGGTCCTTGCACCACCCGCACGCGCTTTCGGCTCCACCGTTTGCGACGATCGCATCGTAATAGCGATCGGTTTCGGCCTGATCCTCGGTGATGACCTGAAACGAGAAGGCTTCGCTGTGTTTGAAGGCCGGACCGCCGTTGAGGCCGAGGCAGGGAATGCCCAGCACCGTAAACTCGACCGTCAGCACCTGTCCTTGCTTGCCACTGGGGAAATCACCGGGGGCGCGGTGGACTCCCGTAACGGCACTGTTGGGAAAAGTCTTGGCGTAGAAGCTGGCGGCCTCTTCCGCTGTGCCGTTGTACCAAAGGCAGATTACGTTCTTGGCCATAGTCTTCAGTCTCCTCATTCGTCTGAATTTAGCGAGCCGGTCCTCGTAACGACGAAAGAATGTCATGGAATCCGACCGACGGCCTGAACGAAATTTATGCGCGCTGCCGCTGACTCGAGCATCGCCGACGCGAGCAAAGCGCGCGCGGCGGCGGCACGCTCGCGACTTTCGTCGCGGTGCCCGGCACGAGCTTTGCTGATGGGTTCTGCAGTCTCATTTGAAGGAGACGCGCCATGACCACACGAGTAACCATTGCCGGTCATCCGGTCCACGCAATGCTCGTGACCATTCCTATCGGGCTTTGGGTCTTTACGTTGACCTCCGACGTCGTCTTCGCCGTAACCGGTGATAGTCGTTGGGAAGCAACGGCCTTCTTTACTCTGGCAGGCGGAATCGCCGGCGCATTGCTCGCGGCGGTACCCGGTTTGTTCGACCTGCTGGGCCTCCACGAGCCTCACGAGCGACGGATTGGGATCATTCACATGTCCGTGAACCTCGCGATCGTGGTACTGCAAATCGTCAACTTCGGGCTACGCGCCAGCTTGCAGGCCGACACGAATCTCACGTTTGCGCTGTCTGCGTTGGCCGTTGCCGGCCTGTTCGTGTCCGGGTGGCTGGGTGGACAACTCGTACACGTGTTGGGCGTGACGCAACCGGGGCACGCTTCGTCGCAAGCGCCGCCGCAACCTGACCGGTTGCATCCGCGGACCTGAGCTTTGGGGTGTTCGGCCACACGACACGGCTAGCGCCGTGCCGCCTGTGATTGGCTGTCAATAGTCGCAGTTGCAGCAACAGCTGAAATGAGCGCTTCGGGTCACCAGGACGCAGTAGAGCTCATAGCACTCGTCCAGACCGACGGCATCCATGAGATAAAGCGAGGCCAACCAGAGCCATTTCGACATCAACCGACCTCTCAGAATCGATACAGAACGAACGCGCTGAGCATGCGTTGTGTCTTGTCCGTGGTGACTGGGCTGTTCGCGGCATCTCCTTGCAATCGGGCATAACGCACGTTTGCCGCGAGCGACCAGTTCCTGGTCAGTGCGTATCGGGCGCCCGCTTCGCCACCCACCATGTTGAGCCCAGCCCTGGCCCGGTAGGGCGCAATCCCGGCGATCTCGCTCTGGGCAGCATCTATGCCAAAGAATGTCCTTGCGTACTGCTCGTCGGTCCAGGTCACTTCCGGTCCGAAGGTCAATGTCAGGCGTGGTGTCGGATGGAACTTCGCCTCGAGGCCCACAGATGCAATCACACCTTCATGATGGCCGCCTTCGGTAACCGAGCCACGGACCGATAGCCACTCTATGCTGTAGGTAGCAAACATCCCGCCGCGAACCGTGCCGGGAATATTTCCCCAACCATGGAGGATGGGATCGTCGCTCTCCCGTCGGGGTTGGCGGAAGTCACCACCCAGGGTAAGACCCGCCTGCCAATGCTCCGTGCGGACCAGATAGGCTCCGAGCCCACCCGGGCCGCCTCCACCGGGCGCTCCACCGAAGAAATATCGGCCATAGCCGATGCTCACGACGGGAAGCCCGCGGGTGAAGTCAACACGACTGCCCGGATAGCGCGGTGTGTTGACAACGCCACCGCCCACGACGAAATTCCATTTGTCATGGAATGACCCATTGCCGGGCTCGTCTGCCGCGACCTGCATGCTTGCGGTCAATGCAGCGAGTGGCAGGACTACGCAGATGACTCTTTCCAGCGACAGGCGACTAGGACGCATCGATTCTCACTCCGTGGGTCAGGTGGCGAGCGGCGATGGTGTGGGATCGAGTCTTACCACTCACTTACCCGGAGCTTTTTTGCATACGCGGGTCGCGAGATAATGGCGACTTCGTAAGTTCGCGGTAAGAGTGTTGGCCGCAGTATCGCTGCATGAACCGAATCGCCTTGCTCGAGGATCACCAGCGCCTCGCCGCACTCCTGGTCAAAGCGCTCCGCAATGCCGGCATCGAGGCCGATGTCTTCGAGGAGATCGAGCCGGCGTTACGCGCGATCACGGAGCACGCCTACGCGGTGCTCGTCATCGATCGCGGCTTGCCTGACGGCGACGGACTCGAGCTGGTTCGTCAACTGCGTGCCGCAGATATCCGGACCCCATGCTTGATGCTGACGGCGCGGGACGCCTTGCACGATCGGGTAGAGGGGCTCGAATCAGGCGCGGACGACTACCTCACCAAGCCATTTTCGATGGAGGAGTTGGTGGCGCGCGTGCGCGCGCTGATGCGCCGACCCGCGGCGCTGCAAACGCTGACGCCGGAATTCAGCGATATCCAGGTTCGGCCGGCCGAAGGCTGCATGACGTGCGGTTCGGAAACAGTGACGCTGGCGCCCACCGAATTGCAGATCATGGTCGCCCTGATCCGCGCGGGTGGCGCGACGGTGCGCCGCTCGTCACTCGAAGCCGCGGCGTGGGGACTTGGCGAAGCCGTTACGCCGAACGCACTCGATGTCGCTATCCACCGTCTCAAGAGAAAACTGGCGGCGATCAACTCCACTGTGCAAATTGTCAACGCACGAGGGTATGGCTATGCGCTTCGCCCACTTTCCCTGGCGACGTAGCCTGGCTACGCAACTGCTGTGTACTTACACGGCAGCGCTGCTGATCATGATCGCCACTACAGTGGGCATCATGTGGTTCAGCTCCTTGCAGGATCCTGGCGTCACCACGCAAGGGCAACTGCGTAAGGTGATTGGTTTGGTCCGCGAGAAGCTCCAGTTCGATACGACCGGCGCGCTCCGGAGCCACGCGCCCTTTGACCCCGACTTGTCATGGGTGTTTCACCACTTTGCTGGCGATGCGAAGTATCGGGTGCTCGACCCGTCCGGTCGCGTCATTCTCAGCTCCAACGACGCCGCCAGCGCGCTGGCGCCCGTCGGTCAGTCACTCGATTCGACAATTGAGGCCCTTACCCCTGATGGTGAAACACTGGTCGTCAGAACAGAGCGGGTCAGGCGCGGGACGCAGACCTATTACATTCAGGTAGGCGTCAGCAAGCGGCTGTCAGCGTTCGTGAGTGAGCTCATGGCGAGGTTTCGTATGGCGGATATATTGCGCCTGGCGCTTGCGTCCGTGATCCTGGTGACGATCGCAGTCTATTTCACGCTGCGTCGAGTACTGAAGCCCCTGCGCGAAACTTCCGCCGCAGTGTCCGAAATCGACGCGCAACACCTCTCGAGGCGTCTTTCGACGCACAGGCTTCCCAGCGAGTTTCTTCCCGTGGTTACCGCCTTCAACATGACGCTCGACCGGTTGGAGAAAGGGTATCGCGTGCAACGCGCGTTCCTTGCCGATGCGGCCCACGAGCTCAAAACCCCCTTGTCCCTGATTCGTGCGCAGATCGACATGGACGGCACGGCGGACCGACAGGCTCTGCTCCAGGATATTGACCGCATGGCCCGCCAGGTCAACCAACTCCTGCACCTCGCCGAAGCCAGCGAGACCGAAAACTATGTGTTTGAGCCGGTTGACGTTGCCGCGGTAGCGGAGGATGTCTCCGACTACCTGCGCCGACTGGCCGAACACCACCAGGTGTACGTTGACGTCCGCCACGAGTCCCGGGTCCATCCAGTGGAGGCGGACCGCGGCGCTCTGTTCATGCTCCTCAAAAACCTGGTGGAGAATGCGATTCAGCACTCGCCGGCCGGGGGTGTTGTCACGATGAGGGTCACCGCTGACGATCTCAGCGTGTGCGACGATGGCCCCGGCATTACGGCCGAAGATTTACCGCAACTGTTCAAGCGCTTCTGGCGCGGGCCGACTCGTCGCAACGAAGGCACCGGCCTCGGGCTTTCGATCTGCGCGGAGATCGCCGCAGCTCACAACTGGAAGATCTCCGCACAGAACACCGGCGGCGGTGCGCAATTTACGCTCATGTACGCGTGAGCGAAGCGCCTCCATCCACGAGTGCTGCGGTGCCGGTCACGAACGCTGAATCGTCAGACGCGAGGTACAACACCGACCGAGCTACCTCTTCCGGCTTCGCCACTCGCTTCAGGGCGTGGAGACCGGTGATGAACGCCTGTGCTTCCGCCGTGTTGTTCATGGTCCGATACATGTCCGTGTCAACGGCGCCTGGAAGGATCGCATTGACACGTACACCCGACGGTCCAAACTCCGCGGCCAGTGCCTGCGTCAAGCCAATCGCTTCGAGGGTCCGGGTGGCGTGCTAAAGGTTCAGGCGCGTGTTGGCTTGCGGGTCAACAATGGTGATCTGCTGCGCGATGCCGGGATCGTTAGATGGAGCGGGCGTCTGCTGAGATGGCCCACGACACGGCTTTCGCTCGTGCCGCGGGCCGTCGGCTATTGGCAAGTCGAGGACGAGTTGGCGGTAATGCAGATCAACGCCCAGCGCCGCGCCCTCGGCGATGCGCTACTTCCCGCCCTTGGCTGGTGTGGTTGATGTGGCAATGATCTGCCACGTGCCGCCCTTGCGGGACCATATGTGCAGGCTGTAGTGCGCGTCAGTACCCTTGGTGCCATGCGTCATGATGGCCGTGTCCGGATTAATGAACGTCACTTTGTAGTCGGTTGGCTCATACCGCGTGCCGGCGGGTTCCGGCTTCATATCAGCGAGCTCACCCTGCTTTCCTCTCACACCAGTGTCGGTAACAGAGACGACTTTCTCGGCCAGTAACTTCGCCGCCACGCTCGTATCGCCCTTCACTCCGGACTCGCCCCATTGCTTATCCAGCGCTATGAGAGCGGCCGTGTCGTCGGCAGCGTATGCGGCTGCCCCTAACATAGCGAGAAGTGCTGCGACGGCGACTAGAAGGCTCTTCATGTTGATTCTCCCCTTTGCTGTCACTGGATCAGCGTTTGCGATACAAGAATCCGCTGGAAAGAGCGCCGCTCTGCCCATTGGGGTTGGTCACTACAACGGTCACGGCCCCTTGTTTATGCGGCGGCGTGCTTGCGGTGATTTTCGTGGGACTGACGAATACAACCGAGCTGGCGGCCGCACCGCCAAAACTAACGGTTGCACCGGAGACGAAGTTGGCTCCCACCACACTCACCGCTGTGCCACCGGTGGCGAGCCCGCTGCCGGGCGACACACTCGTGACTGAGGGAGCGGTTGGTCCGGCACCCAGCAACCCATAAACGGCGACCTGGTTGGACCAGGACGCGACGTACACCCGGCCGTTCACCACGAGCGGCGGCACGAATTTCGCGAAATTCCCAGGCGAATCGCGCGCCGCGTTCATGGTCGAATTCCACAGCTGTGTGGCGACGTTGTTGGCATCAAACGCGTACAGCGCGCCTGGAGCTGGTGGGTTGTCCTCGGCATCACCGCTGGTAACGACTGTAGCCCACAGTACACCGCTGCCGCGTGTGTCGTTGTTGGCTGAGAGTGTCAGAATGCCCCCGGGAAAGAGTTGGTTCGTCAGGCTTCCCTGGGCGCTGGGGGTGGTCGCGAATGTGCTGCCGTTGAAAGGATAGGCTTTGAGCCGATCGCGTGTCCCCCAGTCGTACATCAGGGGGCCGCCGTTGGCACTGGAGCGTTGCCAGTACACGAGTCCGCCGCGAATCTCGGAATAGGAGATGCCCAGCTTTTGCACCACCTGGCTGTCATTTGCGTTGAATTTTCCGAGATTGGCTGTGTTGAGCACGTACATGTCGCCGCTCTTGCCGCCGCCTGCAATGAGGTTCGTTCCCGGAATCAGGAGCGGCCCGGAGCTGGTGAGGTCGGCATCGCTCGTGTCCAGACTCGACCAGTTTCCGGGTGTAAACCAATCGACGAGCTTGAGGCCATTGGCGGGATCGAGCTTGAGCACACTCTCGCTGAAGTCCTGGACCCCGTCATAACCGTTTCCGTAAGCGTTGCCCACGTAGACGTAAACGAACCCCGAGCTGTCCACGACCGGCGGACGCCCGGACTGCCAGACACCACCGCCCCGATTCCCGGTCGTCACCGTAGCAAACGCTCCGGTCTGCGCCAAAGTCGTTTTGTCGTAGGCCATGACCCACCCGACGTAGCCACCGGCATACTCCAGCTCGACAGCGCCGAACCCGAACACGACGTTGTTGCCTGAAAACACGAGCGAGACCCGCTGTGTTTGATAGCGCGCATCGAAGGTCGAACCGCCGTAACTGGCCGAAATCTTGACCCCCGACCCCGAGCGCACCGCACCGCTCGTGATATCGATCGCGTGTAGCCGGTATACCATCGTGGAGTTCTCGAGCGTACAGGCGACGGCATACAGAGTGTTCGTGGACAGATCGATCACCGGAGTACTCAGGATGCCGAGATTGCCAACGATATTGCGGTTGCCGGAGAAGGCGAATTGGGCGATAGGTACGGGGGTGGCACCCACGAGGCTGGCGAGGTTGAGCTTCCACAGCGGCGCGCCTGCGGCATCGGCGTCGAAGGCGTACAGCGTGTCGCTCATCGTCGCGACATACAGAACGTTATGAGTCGTCTGATTGATGGTGACGTTCGGCACATACAGCGGTTGTGCAAAGATCACGTCATCCACGGGGAGCTTGAAGACGAGCCCGAAGGTGCTGGGGGTGACGTTTGAAGTATTGAGGGTGGTCTCACTCAGCGTCGCGCCGGAAACGCCGCTGTCGTAACCGCGCTGCAGTACAGGGGGCTGAGCTTGAACAGTTGCACTCTGAATAACGGCGAGCGCAGCGATGCAACAGAGCACAGCGGGAGTGCCGAGCAACTGTTTGCACCGTGCCAGCCAACCTCCTGGAAGCTGCGCGACTCGCCGTTGGTCGTGATCGACAATACGGTCCGACAGGGTCGCCGCGGCGAACCCATCTAGCCTGGTTTTCATTGTATTCCCCGCTGAATATCGTGTTGTGGTGACCGGGGTCCGAGGGTCAAAAGCCTTGCGCGGCCAGGTACAGCCCGACCGGGTAAGTAGTTCAGGATTGTTGTGTGTGCCCCTGATTTCCTCCCGTGCTTGGAGCGTACTCCCTAGGCGGGGGCTGCTCAAATGGGTATTGGGGGCAATCGGCGGGTGCGTGCTGGCTGGGGTCGCGCGGGTGGCTGGTGCGTTATCTCCGGGCCGACATTCCGACTACTCGAGTCGGAAATAGCTGCACCGCACCATGGAAGCGAGCTCGCGCGGTGACGAGAATGAGGCCATGCACAAGCGCAGTCCCGGCGATCATCACATCGTAAGGACCAATTGGCGTGCCTGCTTGAGCCAACGACGCCCGCAATCGGCCCGTGACATATGCCTGAACGTCCGCATTGACGAGTAACGAACATGCGCGCTGATTCGCATAACTACCGGGTTCAGCAAAACTGTCCGGAGACGGGGCAAGAAGATCCTAACAGCGACGGCGCGGGATTTGGGACACTTTCCCAAGGCGACAGCTACCCACCGAGTGCCGTCATGTCACTATCGACCTGTGTGCGAAACTGCGTGGATGAACGCCGAGCCTGCGACCAGCAGAGCCCGCGACTCGGAATCGTGATAATGGTTACTACGGCTATCCTGTTCTACGGCACGATCGGCGCCATCCTCTGGCATTTCCTCTAGCCTGATTTCCACGGCGCACCGATCGCTGATTTTTTGCTGCCCGCAGCACGTGCGCACGTTTATTGCTGTCGTCCTACAGCTTTGGTCTCCTGGGGAATATTTTCCGAAGTTGTCGGGTGAGACACCCCCGGTGCGTCCTTGGGACAATGGGTGCAACCACCCGCGCATGCATAGTTCCGATAGACGCAAGGAGAACCGATCGTGTCGAAACAAATCTTTATCAACCTGCCCGTACGCGATTTGAAGCGGGCGACCACGTTTTATACGGCGATCGGCGCAACCAGGAACCCGCAGTTCAGCGACGACACGGCCTCGTGCATGGTCTTATCGGACACCATTTTCGTCATGTTGCTCACTCATGCCAAATGGGCCACCTTCACAAAGAAGCCTATCGTCGATGCTCGACGTGAAAGTGAGGTGATGCTGGCGCTCTCGGCTGAAAACGCAAGCGCCGTCGACAAGATTACTGATGCCGCCGGCGCTAACGGCGGCAAAGCCGATGTGAACCCCAAACAAGATCTTGGCTTCATGTACGGTCGCAGCTTCGAGGATGTGGACGGGCACATTTGGGAATGCATGTTTCTGGATATGACCCAAATGCCTAAGGGCTGAGGGGCGCCGTCGGTCGGCGTGGCAGTGCAATGAAGCGCACCCACGCTGGCTGACGGCCGGAAAGAGCTTCACAACTTCAGAGGTACCTCACACGATGAACGACAACATCGCGATTGCGCGCGCTGCCTACGACGCGTATGTCAGCAAGGACCATGCGGCGCTTGAAGCACTGATCGCCGACGACTTCCATTTCACGAGTCCTCTCGACAACCGGCTCGACCGGACAACGTATTTCACACGATGCTGGCCCAACAGCAAGACTATCGATGGATTTGAGTACATCCACCTCGTACCGGACGGCGATCGTGTATTCGTGACCTACGAGGGGCGCGCGACGGGTGGACACCGGTTTCGCAACACCGAAATACTCACAGTCCGCAAGGGCAAGATCGTGGACGTCGAGGTCTATTTTGGCTGGTCGATCCCGCACGAGGCACGTGTCGGCGGGTCTATTGTACGGACCGCGGTTAGCCTCGACCAAGAGCCGGGTCGTTGAGATTGCGCTGCTCGGGATGCCGAGCCGACGAATTCGGCCATGAAGAGCCGAGCGGAACAATCGCCAGCGGCGCTCGTTGGCCTTGAATCGATGCTCACGCAGGAGCGCGCGCATGTCCGCCAAAACACGTATCTCGGTGGTGATCGGCAGCCTACGTAAGGAATCCTTCAGCCGCAAAGTGGCACAGGCCCTCATTGCACAGGCTCCAGCGTCGCTGGAATGTCGTATTGTCGAAATCGGCGATCTGCCGCTGTATAACGAGGATCTGGACGATCGCCCTCCCGAGCAATGGACACGCTTTCGTGACGCGATCCGCTCGTCGCGTGCGGTGCTGTTCGTAACACCGGAGTACAACCGCTCTATTCCTGGTTGCCTGAAGAACGCGGTCGATGTCGCATCTCGACCATATGGAAAGAGCGTCCTCGATGGCCGGCCTGCAGGCGTCGTGAGCGTGACGCCGCACAAGCTTGGCGCCTTCGGTGCGAATCACGCGATTCGGCAGACGTTTGTGTTTCTCAATATGCCGGTGATGCAGCAGCCGGAAGCCTATGTGTCCAATGCGGGCGAGCTGTTCGATGAGAAAGGTCAGCTCAAGAGCAACGAGACACGCGAGTTCCTCGCGCAGTTCATGGCTGCGTTCGATAAGTGGGTTGCGCAACTGTCAGCTGGCTCGCAGTTGGAGAGCTTCGATAGCTTCATGCGCAAGCGTACCGAGGCCGCGCGCGCGTATGTGAATGGCGACTCCGCGCCGCTCGACCGCATCGTCACACAGAGCGGCCCGGCGAGTTTCTTTCCGCCGAACGGCGGCAGCGAACGAGGAGCGAAGGAAGTCAGCGCGCGCTATGACCGCGATGCGCGGTCGTTCGGCAACGGTGGCGAGACGCAACTGGAAGTTCTGCAGTCGGCGTCAGCCGGCGATGTGGGATTCTGGACCGGCTTTCAAAGCGCCCAAGTGAAAATGGGTAGCGGTTCCGAACCCATAACGATGACGTTGCGCATTACCGAGCTGTTCCGGCGCATCGATGGTGAATGGAAGATGGTGCACCGTCATGCGGACCCGATGGCTGAACCGGTAAAACATGACGACGGCGGCTCACGTAGCGAGCGTCAGCCGCACAGCGGAGCGCCTCGCGGTGCGCAGCGATCGAGCTCCTCGCACTAGCACTAGGGTTAGCACTAGTACTAGCGCTCGCGCTCATGCCCTCCGGACGCCTCGGTAACTCTATCTAGCCATTCTTGGGCAAGACAGGTGAGCAAGCCGGCCTGCTCGATCCCGAGACCGTGGCCGGCGCGATCGAGCATCGCGAAAGTTACACGTGGGAAGTTTTCCGACATTTTCCACTGATCGCGATATCCGACGTCACTGTCCTGGCGGCCAGTCAACACCAGCACGGGACGGTGGAATGGCTCTGAAAGAGCGTCGGGATCGAAAGAGAGCACGTAGCGACGCGCGATACTTTCCAGTAACGTTTGATCCGCGCGCCGGATGGCCGGCAGCAGCTCCTCCTGGAAGCGTTGCCACGTCAATCGATTCTGCACCACGAAGTTGGCAGTAAAGGCATCCGCGTCTGCACCGCTCAACGAGGCCAGAAATGCCTCGTCTTTTGCGACCACAGAATGCTGGGGGAGGTCCCTCTTCGCGCGTTCAGCGATTACGACGGGGCAGATGAGAGCCATGCCGTCAATGCTTGCGGCCTTACGCGCCAACACTCCGCGAGCCAGGTATCCGCCGTATGACTGTCCTACGACGCTGAATCTCTGCCCGGGAATCACGACGTCGATAAAACTCAACACCACGTCCAACATGTCGTCGGAACTTGCAATCGCACTCGATCCCGGGGTCCTCCCCATGCCAGGCAGGTCGAAGTAGATCCGGCGCCACCCGGGCCGACTTGCAAAACCCGGTTCCATGCAGGCGACCAGCGAGCGGCGATCGAGCGTAAAGCCGTGGATCATAACGATTGGCCGTCCGGAACCGCGCCATTCGTAGTGAACGGGCACACCCTTGACGACGACCAGCCGCTCCTCGGATGCCTCATTCGAGCCTCCCACGCGGGGCTCGGCCGGGCGAACACTCGCGGCCCCGCCGCGGTCAGCTGCGCTGATCGTTGCTGCCAGGGCGGCTATCGCGCTTCGACGTGTTGCAAACACACCGCCACTCCTCGGCGATAAGGAATATGCACAGCTATCCGACTGTTCGGCCGACGACCGCAACAGAATAGGCCCAATCCCCTCTTTTTGGATCCGGTAAGATCCAGATACATACTCAATTTTCTATTGATAATCATGGACCGCATTGGTGATCTGACGCTCTTTTTGCGAGTGCTCGACCTCGGGTCAATCACCGCAGGGGCCCGCAGCCTGGGTATATCGCTGGCGGTTGCCAGCCAGCGGATCAAGCGACTCGAACGCAGTCTCGGGATCAGTCTGCTGCATCGGACCACGCGTAAGCTCCGGGCTACCGCCGAAGGCACTCTGCTGGCCGAGAAGGGGCGCAGGTTGATCGAGGAGTTGGCAGACCTGACCGGAGATCTGCGTCAGAGCAGCGCCGACATCACCGGCACGCTGCGCGTCACGGTCTCTGCCTCCTTCGGACGGCAACACATATCACCGCTCCTGCCGGAGTTTCTCCGACGCCATCCGCGGATGCGACTGAACATCAACTTCACCGATCTCGTGATGGATCTCGTCAGTACGGGTTTCGACTTGGCCATTCGCATTGGCAAACTCGATGACTCCGGACTCGTGGCACGGCGCGTAGCCGTCAACCGCCGCGTACTCTGCGCATCTGCGGAGTACCTTCGCCGCCACGGCGTGCCCTCGCGACCGGATGATCTCGCGGAGCACAATTGCCTGGTCCTCGTGGGTAGCCGGGGACCGCAGGATGTCTGGACCCTGTCACATCCCAAGCAACGTGATATCCGAATTCGGGTTGGCGGCTCGCTCGAGAGCAACCTCGGCGAAGCCCTGCGCGATGCGGCCCTGGCGGGACTTGGAATCACCATGCACTCAACGTGGCATGTCGGGGATGACCTGCGCAGCGGACGACTGAAGGTCGTCTTGCCCGAGTATCCTCCCGCCGAGACCGCGATTTACGCCGTGCTGCCGCGGCGTAACCTCACCCCTCCTCGCGTACGCGTTTTCGTTGACTTCCTGACCGAGCACTTCGGCGATCATCCGCCCTGGGATCGTCTCCGCCGCGCCAAGTCTGCGGCAATGTCCTAGCCGGTCACGGCCTGTAAGTAGCGCTCGAACGAACTCTCGACCGCCTCCCGCCCCCCGCCGATGATGTTCCGGCCCCACGTATATCCGTAGACATCGTCGAACTCGTACTTCGCGAGCCGCGCCCTCATTGCGACCACGTCGCTGGTGCGCATCGGAATGAGGTTCGGATAGCTGTACATGAACGAGACGTGGCGGCGATCCATGATGACCTGCAGGGCATCGCCCGACAGGAGAGCGCCACCGGGCCTGGGCTGACCCGCGCAATGCAAGACCGTGCTCCCGGCAAAATGCCCGCCGGCGCGAATCAAGGTCATTGTGGCGGAGAGTTGTAGCTCGTCGCCGCTCCAATGCTCGATCGCCGGATGAGGCCGCTGAACCCATTGCCGATCCGCTTCGTGCAGCAAGATGGGCACGCCACCCAGCGCATCGCTCCACTCCCCCATCGCGGCGTAGAAATGCGGATGCGAAATGATGATGCGCTGAACGCCGCCCCTGGCCCGGATCGCCGCGACGGCATCATCGGTCACCGCGCTCAGGCATTCCCACATGACATTGCCACTCTCGGTTGGAACGAGGAGCGCTCGCTGGTTGATCGCGAAATCAGGTGAGAGGCCGAGCGCTGTGAGACCTTGTTCGTCCTCGACGCGAACCGAATGCGTCCGTGCAAGCTCAGCGTGCGTCGTCCAGCGCTGCCCCGACCACCCAACATACTGGCGTTCGTCAGCACAGATGGCACAAAACCCCGGTGGCGCCGTCGTGTCCCCATACTGCGTACCACAGGTTTCACAGATGAATCTCATGTCAAACTCTCCTCTCGCGTACCCCACACCACCAAGGTTGTCATCGCCACGAGTCCTGCCGTAATCCACATCACCCCCGCGAGCGCCATGGAATCCACAACGAGGCTCCCAAGCAGCGCGCCGAACGCGATCGCGAAGTTGAATACCGAGGTATTCAGCCCGGTTGCTGCCTCGGTCGCTTGCGGGGCTGCTTTGATGATCCATGTCTGCACAGTCACGGGCAGCGCTCCAAACGCGATGCCCCACAGGATCAGCAAGGTTGAACCCAGAACCGGAGTGACGCCGATGAGCGGGAAGATCGCAAGGATCGTTGCCAGAAGTGCACTCAGCACGACGATTGTCATACGAACGCTACGCGCCGCAGCCCACGCGGCCGCGAAGTTTCCGAGGATGGCTGCGAGCCCATATACCAACAGGAGCACCCCCACGACGTGGGCAGGAACAGCGGCAATGGTCTGCAGAATGGGTGTGACAAACGTGAATGCGCCATATTGACCACTGACCAGCAGGAAGGTCGCAATCACCGCGGTCCGCACGGCAGGCGTGCGCAATTGCTGCACCAGGGTACGTACGCGAACGGGTTCATGCGCCGGCAGCGGCGGCAAGAGCGCCAGCAACGCAAATACCAACACGGCGGAAACGGCGGCCACCGCCAGGAAGGCAACGCGCCATCCAAAGAATCCACCGATCAGAGTGGTTGCCGGTATGCCGAGCACCGTACCGACCATCGCACCGAAGAAGATCAGCGACGTGGCGCGTGGCACGTTCGCCGGCCTGACGAGCCGAACCGCCAGACCGGCTGCGAGCGACCAGAATCCGCCAATGCTGATCCCGGCCAGAACGCGCGCGGCGAGCAATACCGGGTAGTTCGGAGTCAGTGCGGAGATCAGACTGGAAGCGACGAGCAGCGCCACCAGGGCCAGAAGCACCGTTTTGCGATCGAGCCTTCGGATCACGACGGGCAACACCGGCGCAGCCACTGCGGCAACCAGCCCGGATACAGTGACCATGAGGCCGACAGATCCAGCGGCGACGCCGAGACCGGAAGCCATGCCGGTCAGCAGGCCCATGGGCAGATTTTCTACCGTCACAACCAGAAACGTGCCCATCGCTACAGCAAGAACGGCAAGCCATTGCCGGACACCCGTCTGATCGTGCCCGGCCAAAACTGCGTCAGAACTTGAAATCACCATGAAAAACCTCCATGTGCGCCCGCCGGCGCCACTGCTAAGTATCTTAGCGCTAAACTATACTACCTTAGTGCTAAGATACTTGCTAGAGTTCCGTGCAATACCGCGCAGCACAAGGACTGGGAAATCCTCCAGGGACCGGGTCTGCACTAGCTACGGGCAGGACATGGCAGATCATCTCGACTTCATACTTAGCCAATGGCGCGCCCAGCGACCGGACCTCGACGTTTCTCCAATGGGGATCGTCGGACGTGTCTCTCGGCTCGCGCGCTTGATGGGTGATGAGCTCGTCCGTACGTTCAAAACGCACGGCCTCGATCGCCCATCGTTCGATGTGCTCGCAACTCTCTACCGCGCTGGTGCTCCGCACCGCTTGACGCCGCTCGCGCTGATGCACGCCTCGATGGTGACCTCGGGTGCGATCACGCAACGCCTGGATCGTCTTGAGGACAGTGGGCTGGTCAAGCGCACTGCTAGCGACTCAGACGGACGCGGTGTGGACGTGACGTTAACGCATAAGGGGCTCTCGCTGATCAAGGAGACGTTGCCAGATCACCTCGACACCGAGAACCAGCTCCTCGCGCCCCTCACACGCAAGGAGCGTGCAGACCTCGCCGATCTACTCCGCAAGCTTCTGGAACCCCTGGAAGAGGCTTAGTCAACAAGACCGTGGAGCGAGCGTCGTCGGTGGCGCCTCGAGCCAACAGCCCTTCGACCTCCAAGCGCTTCCTGAAATCGTGGCGCCTGCTCCTGGAGGTAGGTCCACAACCGAGTCGACACCGGGCCGTGGGGACGATCACGACGACGAGCGGCAACCAGTTCCTCCACCTTACCCGGCAAATGCCGACCGCTGATGGACAGTCGCCTTGACCTTGCCCGCGGTGCACCTGGCCAACATCGAGTATCCCCGGGAATTCCTCGACGCGGTGATTGGCTTTCTGCAGGAGGGCGGCTGTCATGCCGAAGACAGCAACGTATCCTGAACCATGGCGTCCAGGTGCCGCAACCGCCACCTCCGCCACCGCAGGCTGTGAGCAGGGCGCACAACATAACCGCTGCAAGCGTCGCATGTGCCTTAGTCCGACAAACCTGGCCGGTTCCGGCTCGTACCTCCACGGAATTTGGCACGCGTGCGCCCCCTCTTTTTCGATTAACTGTGACGTCGTTGAGACGTCAGGGTGGTCTTATCAGTTAACTCGAAATCGAGGGACAAAGGTGGCACGTGTTCGCGCGGGCCTCCCGGGGCTGTGGCCTCTGCTCAGCCACCAGGAACAGGTAGGATCGGCATGATCTCGACAGAGTCGCCGGGGAAGATCGCGAAATGCGGATGGTTCTGGAACATCTTGGCGGCTGCCTCGTGTGACTCGGCGCGCACGACCGTGAAGGCCGCCAGTTGATTGCTGATGTCGGCAATTCCATCTGCGGAGGCTTTCTTGGTTTTCCCCAGCGGCCCTCCCATGGTGACCACGGCAGCCTGGTGTTTTTCGGCCCAGGCCTTCCAGGCCGCCATGCCTTCCTGCTCCTTGGCGCGACGCTGGGCCTCGGGTAAGGCATCCCACTGCACCCGGCGCGGGCTTGTCTTGCTTCCGGTAAATACAGCCAGATAGGTATTGGTTGCGTTCATGAGTCGCTCCTTGGTTTCCAAATCGAACGTGCTTTGCCAACCGGGTGGGTTTCAGCCCCCCGGCCATCCGCGTTGTCCGAAGGACGCTGGAGGGGGCCGCACAGCCGACAGTGCCGCAGAACTTTTTTTGCTCTGCCGGCTTACCGCCTCGGCAGCAGCCGCTAGCCATCGCTCTCAGGCGACCCTCGGGGCCGCTCTTGCCGGTCTACCCGTTCTGGCGGTAGGTGCCTGATCCGTGCGGTGCCGCCCTGAACTCGGGCAACTGTTCCGCCTGGAGCGAAAGGTGTTGCAGAGCAGGAAAGGCCGCCGCCTCGACAACTTCGGCGAGCATCCTCTGCGTAAAGTGCCAGATGACCGCCGTGGTGACTCCCGCCTGATCGACAGGCTGGAGCGATAAGGGCTTTCGTTCGAGCTCGGATTCGAGTGCCCCACAAGCTTCCAGAAGCTGTCCGGTCACTCGTTCCACCCATGGCTCGTGCTGCTTCTGCGCGGGCCGCAGGTTGCGCTCGTAGATGATCTGGACGGCCTTCTCGGCCGCCGCCAGCGCCAGCCCGATGATGCGCAACGCAGCCTGCCGCTCGAGAAGGGTCCGGGGCATCAGCGCTCGGTCCGGGGACGCCATAGCCTGCGCATAGTCGAGAATCAACGTGGAATCCATGAGCACGGTTCCGTCATCACAGATGAGTGTTGGCGCCTTCACCACCGGGTTGATGGCTCGAAACTCCTCGAACTGGCGAAAGACCGAAATTGAGCGGTGCTCGAACGGGATACCGAGGAATTGAAGCGAGACGGCAACACGCCGTACGTAGGGAGAATCGAGCATTCCGATGAGCTCCATCGTGGACTCCGTGTAGCGTTCAGTTGTGAGTTCTCGAGTCTACTATGGAGCTGAAGTGCGACGCGTATCGGCTCTGCTACCGCACCAGTGCAGCGATTTTTTCCCGAACCCAGCGCTGGCCGGCGTGTCCATGGTTCCGCTCGTGCCACACCATGCCCACTGCGAAGCCGTCCACCGCGAAGGGGGGCTCAATCAACTTCAGCTCGCCGCCGCGGTCACGCACGAGCCGTTCTGGGACCAGCGCTACGAAATCGGACGAGCGCACGATTTCGGGTACGAATAGGAATGAAGCCGCGGACAGCACCACGTTGCGGCGGTGTCCAAGGGCTGCCAGCGTGCGATCGACGGGTGTCGTGAAATCACCTCCGCGGACGGAGACAATCACATGTTCCAGCCGCGCGAACTCCTCGATGTCGATCTTGGCTCGCAGTCGCGGGTGATTGCGTCGGCAGATGAGCATATAACGTTCATCGAACAAATGGCGTGCGCGAAGTCCAGATGGCGCTCCTTCCGGAGTCATCAGCGCCAGGTCCACATCACCGCGCTCCATCTGCATTTCCAAGTGGGGCAAGTCCAGATTGCGCAGTGCTACTCGTACCCCTGGTGCTTCATCGCGGAGCTGCAAAACGAGCGGCCTGACGATGGCGGCCTGGAGGTAGTCCGTGCACGCTATGGTGACTACCAGTTTGGCCTTGGAGGTGTTGAAGCTCGCGTGTGTTGCAACGGTAGCTCGCACCTGGTCGAGCGCCTGCCGCAGAGGCTCGAGCAGCTCGACCGCCTTCGCTGTTGGGATCATTCCCCGCTGCGCGGGGATCAGCAAAGGATCTTCGAACAACGCCCTGAGCCGTCCCAGCTGGGCGCTGACCGCAGGTTGGCTCAAATGAAGCCGCGCGGCCGCCTTGGTCACGTTCCGCTCGATGAGCAACGCCTCGAGCGTAACCAGCAGATTGAGGTTCAGGTGCCTGGTATTCATCCAGTGGATAGTAGACCAAAAGATCGCGAATTTTGGAAATACCCATGCCGCCCCGACAATTCCGCTCAAACCGGCGGGTGTTCTGCCGGTCCGCAGTATATGGAGGTCGAGGGATGAGGCAGAAAGTGTTGTTGGTTTACGCACACCCGGAGCCCACGTCGGTTACGCGACAGCTCGTCGAGGTGTCGGTGCAGACACTTCAGCGCAATGGGCACGAAGTGCTGCAGTCGGATCTGTACGGCATGGGTTGGAAAGCGGTCTACGATGAGCACGACTTCCCCAGCCGTGTTGATCCGAGCCGCCTGTCTTTCATTACGGAGTCCGGACACGCCTATCTGAACGGGCTTCAGACACCCGATGTCATATCCGAGCAGCAGAAGCTGCTTGCCTCTGATGCGGTGATCTTTCAATTTCCGCTGTGGTGGTTTGGTATGCCCGCCATCCTCAAGGGCTGGATCGACCGGGTGTTTGCCTATGGTCTCGCGTATGGTTACAAAGATGCAGGCAATCGCTATCGATATGGCGATGGCGGCTTCAAAGGAAAGCGGGCATTGCTATCCGTCATGGTGGGCGGTCCGGCCGCGGACTATTCACGGCGGGGAATCAACGGGCCGTTGGATCAATTGCTCTTCCCAATCACCCACGGGACGCTTTTTTTTACTGGCATGGATGTTTTGCCCACCTTCGCGGTCTATGACGCCGGGCGCATCGATGCGCAGTCGATGGCGGCGGCAAAGGAGCGGTGGCGTTTGCGACTTGGAACCCTCTTTCAGGAGGCTCCGATTCCATTCCGGCCTCAAAATGGTGGGGATTATCCGGATGGGCACGTGCTGGCGGAGAACGTCGCGGTGGGGCAGAGCGGCTTGATTGCGCACGTACGGTGAGGCGGCCTCGCAGGGCTCACTACTGCGCGGCATTCGTGAACTGCCTGAGTTCGCGCGCCTTGTCCGTGAGCGAGGCCAGCTAGAGCGGACGAGCCGCTGGCGCACACCAGGCTTGACCAGGGCGCAATCGAACCACCGACAGGCGGATTTTCAGTCCTGGACTCGTCACATTCCTCGCTTGCGAATACGTCATGGCAATGACGGAAGAGAATTCGCAGCTCTTTAATTACCCGAGGAGGACCACGTGAAATTCGTGTTATTGGTTTATCAGGGGACCACACCGTTGCCGGGCTCTGAGGCCTGGAAGGCCGTGCCGGAAGTGGAGCAGCAAGCGATCTACGCGGATTACGCGGCGCTGAACAAGGCTCCGGGAGTCACCCCCGGGCTTCCACTGGGACTGCCTGACGCCGCCAGGACTGTGCGGGTGCAGGATGGAAAGCCCCAGGTCACAAACAGGACGTACCTACCCGAAGGCGTTGGCGGGTACTGCGTTTTGGAGGCCGAGAACATGGAGGCTGCGGTGGCCGTGGCCGCGCGTATCCCGGCCGCGCGATTGGGCGGAGCAGTCGAAATTCGCCCGGCTGAGCAGTACTGGTGATCCACGCGCTTGCGACGGCGGAAGCGTAAGCACCTGGAGGATGTTCATGGATGAGAACGATTGGCTAGCCACGCGATTCGATGCAAGTCGCGACCGCTTGCGAGCGGTGGCGCACCGAATGCTGGGCTCGGCCAGTGAGGCCGAGGATGCCGTCCAGGAGGCTTGGCTGAAAGTCAGCCGCTCTGATGCCTTTGAGGTGAAGAACCTCGGCGGTTGGCTGACGACCGTCGTCGCACGCGTGTGTCTCGACATTCTGCGCTCCCGGCGGTCGCGGCGTGAGGAGCCACTCACGACCGCGGCCGACGCACCCAGTGACAGCAACCCCGAATCCGACTTCGTGCTTGCTGATGCGATCGGCCCAGCGCTTCTGCTTGTTCTCGACAGGTTGACTCCGACTGAGCGCCTCGCCTTCGTATTGCATGACATGTTTGATGTGTCGTTCGAGGAAATCGCGCCCATTCTCGATCGCACGCCCGGAGCGGCTCGCCAGCTCGCCAGTCGCGCTAGACGCACGGTCCGCGGCGCCACCGCCCCAGCGCCCGATACAGCGCGGCAACGTGAGTTGGTGAGTGCGTTTCTGGCGGCATCACGCGACGGCGACTTCGAACGACTCGTCGCTGCGTTATCTCCTGACGTGGTGCTGCGTGCCGATGATCTTGCCGTGCGCATGGCCGCCGCGAACGAACGGCACGGAGCACCTGTTTTGAAGGCTGAAGAGCACGGGGCAACTCGAGTTGCGACCGTCTTCAAGGGCCGCGCGCGCGCAGCCATGCCAGCACTCATCGACGGTGAACCGGGAGCTGTTTGGGCTGCGGGCGGCCAAGTGCGGGCGGCGTTCGTGTTCACGATCGAGGGTGGGAGGATCAGCGCAATCGAGATAGTCATGGAGCCAGCGCGCCTGGCCGATCTTTCAGTAAAGATCGATTAGCGCTCTATTATTGTTCCCTGGCCCACAGGAGATCCCACGACTCCCGCCGCTGGATGAGCCGAATCACCCTTCCATCGGTTCCACGCTGAATCAGGTATCGAATTCTCGGGTCACCGGGAACCGCGAGCGTGGCTCCACGCGGAGCTTCGTGTGGGCAAGTGCCTCGAGATCTAAAAATCCACCGCTCACTTCGAATACCTCCAACGAGGGGTCTCCGACCAGCATTCCCGAGTTTGAGTAAAATGCGGCCGCTTCGAGATAGGATGTAGATGTTTTGAGCGCTTGCACAGATTCGAGATCCTTCCAGAAAGTAAGCGCACAGCAATTCTCGCCGGAACGTAAGAACATAACTCCCAGGCAACCCGGCTGTCTGCGAAACATTGGAGTTGAACGAGTACGCTCGTTCGCTTCGTATTCGGCGATCCGATCTTTCTCCACCCGAGCCGTCCACAGTCGCACGATCATTTTGCAGTCCGCTCTTGCCTCATGGTCCGGGCCGCAGGAGACTGCGGCAGCAGTGTCAGCACGCTGCGTCTCGATACTGGCGCGGAGTAATCCCCGTATGCCGACGAAATCTATGCGTGAAATGACTCTGGTCCGGGTAGCCGACAGCCAGCGCCGTTTCAACCACACTCGCACCAGATGCAAGCAGCTCTCGTGCACGCTGTATCCGAATGCTTTCCAGATAGGCATGAGGCGGTAGACCGCAGACCTTCGAGAAGACCCGCGCAGTGTGGTAGGCGCTCCGCGACACAACCGCGCCGAGTTGGGTTAGGGATACGTCCTCGAAGTAGTGTGCTTCCAGGTAGTCGCGAAGCTGCCGGACAACAAACTCATCCCGTCCGACCGTCACACCCGGTCGCCGCTGCTCGACGTGTGTCCGCATCAAATGCTCGACGACTTCGAGCAAAAGCGACTCACGATACATTGTCGACCCGCTACTGCCGACCGCACGATGCAACCCGAGGAGCTTTGTAAAGAGCAGGCGATCGGTAATGACTGCATTGCGCAAGTGCGGCAGTTCTTTTCGATGGGTCACCTCCCGGGCAAGGCCTACGAGTACTCGAGGACTGAGACACAGCGTTCGGTAAACGTAGCCATGTTCATCGGCCGCTTCTCCGGTGTGTGGTTCGCCGCCATCAACAAAAAAGATTTGGCCAGGACAGGTTCTGTGCCGGGAGCCCTGGTACGTGTATTGCTGGACGCCTTTTTCCACCAGGCCGATCACCAGATGCTCGTGCGCATGACGCGCGAACCGGTGTTGCACGTAATGGGCGTGCACAGTCTCGCCCGGGAAAGGACCGCTGAAACGATGAACTCGGACCCATTGTTCAGACTGCGGCATGCACCAATAATACTGGAATACTGCCTACAGTCTCACGTTCTCCTCGCCGGACGAATTCGGCTGCGTTTGATTCGGGAACACGAGCAAGATTGCGCAAGACGGCGACTGGCGCTCCTTGCACTCTATTCAAGGGGGACATCGTTTCCGATCAATTGGTGCTCACGTTGAGGAATAACCGTGGATGCGCAAAGACCGGTGGGAAAGAACACGCTATCGCTCGTCCACCACGAGTTGATCGCAAGCCTCATCAATACAGGAGGCTGCCCAAACAGGTCGGAGCTGTCGACACAGCTCAACATGGCCGTCGACGAGATCGAGCGAGCTCTCGCTTCCCTGGCTGAGCAGCGCGGAGTTGTTTTGCATCCTCATGTGTGCGAGCCATGGGTCATTCACCCTTTTTCGACGACCCCGACCTCGCACTGGGTTGAAGGTCGCGGCGTGAGCTGGTGGGCTCCCTGCATATGGTGTGCTTTTGGAATAACCACTCTCGTGGGAGGCGAGACCCAGATACACACCCGGATAGGTGGCGAGGCAGAGCCGTTGGTCATCCAGGTTTTAAATGGCCAGCCGGTAGGTCTCGAAAAGGTGCTGGTGCACTTTGCAATTCCTCCGGCACGCGCCTGGGATAATGTCCACCAGCATTGCTCGATGGTGCTCCCATTTCATTCGCACGAGGACATATTGAGCTGGTGTGAGCGGCACAAACTCCCCCGGGGAGAGCCAGTTCCCCTCCATCAAGTCGCGCGGTTGGCTCAGGCCTGGTATGGCACGCATGGCGATGTGAGCTGGCACAAGTGGACCTCGGATGAGGCGAGGCAAATCTTCCAGCGTTCGGGGCTTGTGTCGGCGTTTTGGCGCCTTGGAGAGGGTCGGTTCTAATCCATGCGATCACACCGCCATCGACGACAATCGATGTGGCAACAAAGGCAGCGCTTGGGATTCGCTACAGCGTATGGCAGGATGAGGGTTAGACGCGGGCGTTCCGGGCGCAAGCCCACATGCATGGAAGCGGGACAAGATGCACAAGATCGCTTTGATCTTTAGAGTTCGAGCAGGTGCGGATCAAGTCCGCCGCAATGGTGCGCTCCGGGCGGTAGTTGACCATGTTTCATAAGCCCTCACGCCGCGCTTTCCTCAAGCTCTCCGCCGCGGTCGCTGCTGCATCCTCGGCCAAACTCGCTCATAGTGGAGACGGCCGCGGCCACATCGCCATCAATAGTGACAACTCTGCGCTGGTTCGCAGCGAGCCGGTTCAGTATGCGCTCGACGTGCTCCGTGAGGCTATCACGGCCGTACATCTGACAGACGACCGAGCCGCAGCCGCGCTTCACATTCACATCGCGCTGCCGGACAGCTTGCTCGCGAAACCATTCTCCCGCTCGTCCTCTGTGACACATGCCGAGACCGTCGCGCTCATCCCCGGCACCCACATGGGCAAACCTGCCATCCTCGTCACCGGTGTTGATGCGCGCGGTATTGTCTACGGCCTGCTCGAACTCGCCGATCGTGTCCGCTCCTCGCCCGACCCTCTCTCCTCTGTCCATCTCGCCATGCCGCTCATCGAGACTACTCCCAACAAGGTCCGCAGTGTCTCGCGCGGCTTCTGCTCGGAGGTCGAAGACAAGCCCTGGTACTACGATCGCGCATTCTGGACGAGTTACCTCGATACCCTAGCCGCCGCACGCTTCAACCGCTTCGCCCTCACCTTCGGCCTCGGCTATGACTTTCCCCGCGGCGTCACCGGCGATTACCTCCACTTCCCTTACCCCTACCTCGTGGAGGTCCCGGGGTACGAGGAGGTACACGTCGAGCCCGCCCTCCAACCCGGCGAGCGCCAGCGCAATCTGGAGGCTCTCCAGTTCATCGCCGCCGAGACCACCCGCCGCGGCCTCGAGTTCCAACTCGGCCTATGGACCCACGCCTATCAGTGGACTGATTCACCTAACTCCGACCACCACATCATCGGTCTCACACCTGAGACCCACGCCGCCTACTGCCGCGACGCGTTAGCGCTGCTCCTCAAGGCCTGCCCGCAGATCACCGGCCTCACTATGCGCATTCACGGCGAATCAGGCATCCCCGAAGGCAGCTATCCATTTTGGAGGACCCTTTGGGAGGCCGTCGTCGCCGCGCGCACGCCGGAAGGCAAGCCGCGCTTGATCGAACTCGACCTGCACGCTAAAGGTCTCGACTCCGAGACTATCGCTATCGCCCGCGCCACCGGTATGCCGGTCAAAGCCGGTGCCAAGTTCTGGGCGGAGCATTGCGGCCTCGGTTACCACCAGGCCGACATACGTGCTACCGAGTACCCGCGCAGCGGCGTCACTGGCACGTTCGCCGTTTCCAACGGCGCGCGCAACTTTACCCGTTACGGCTACGGCGATTTCTACCAGAAAGACTTCGGTCTCGAGCTGCTCTACCGCGTCTGGCCCGGCACGCAGCGCCATCTCCTGTGGGCAGACCCCGCGCTCGCCTCCGGCTATGGCCGCTCCGCCAACTTCTGCGGAGCCGCCGGCATGGAGATCATGGAGCCGCTCTTCTTTAAGGGCCGCGAAGGCTCAGGCCATCCCGGCAGCCGCGACTCTTACGTTGCAAGGTCTTTGGGCGCCGAGCTCGACAGCGCAAAGTTTGTCCTCACCTACCTGGCGTGGGGCCGCTATCTCTACAACCCGGACACCGACCCTAACTTCTATCAGCGCACGCTCGAACGGCAGTTCGGCCCCGCCGGCCCTGCGCTCGAGACCGCGCTCGCGGCCTCCAGCCGCATCCTACCACTCGTCACAACGGCTTGGTTGCCCTCGGCCTCCAACCACGAGTTCTGGCCGGAGATGCTGACTACCGTCCGGATCCTCCCCTATACCAAGAACCCGCTCTACGGCGATAACCCCGCGCCGCACAACGTCTCAGCCATCTCGCCGCTCGATCCTCAGCTTTTCACCACAATCGATCAGCACGCAGAGAACCTCGTCAACAACAAACCGGATGCGCGCTACAACACCAGCGAAGTCATCAGCTGGCTCGAGTCCCTTGTCACTACATCGAACAACGCACTCGCCAGCGCGCGCACTGCCGCCGGCGCGAAGGCCCGCAGCCTCGAGTTCCGCCGCGCTGAAGAAGACATTCTCATCCTCAATGGCCTCGGCAGCTTCTATGCAGGGCTCTTCCGCGCCGGACTTCTCTATTCCATCCACGAGAAGACAGGCGATCCCGCCGCCGCGCAGCAATCACTCGCCGCCTTTCGCGACGCCCGCCAGCGATGGGCTGACTTCTCCGCGCGCGCAAAATCGGTCTACGCCGCCGATGTCAGCTACGGCCGGCCTCCCTTTCGCCGCGGCAACTGGGCTGACCGCCTCCCCGACATCGACACTGATCTCGCCGCCCTCGAACAGTCCTTCGCGTCAGCACCCGCAAAGACCGCCTCCGCAGTCGATAGTCTCCGCCGGGCCGCACCCTCTCCCCGCCTGACCATCGACGCTCACCACACTCCCGCCGACTCCTTCCACCCCGGAAGCGATCTCGTCCTCGCCATCTCAACACCACCCACCGTGACCGACGCAGTCCTCTGGTATCGTCATGTAAACCACGGTGAGCGCTGGCGCTCTGCCTCCATGCAACATTCCGCCGGCTCGCACTCGGCCGCCATCCCCGCCGACTACACCAACTCGCTCTACCCGCTCCAGTACTACTTCGAGCTGCGTACGGCTTCGGACGCCAGCCTCCACCCGCCCTTCAACTCCGCCTGGAGCAACCAGCCGTACTACGCGCTTCACAAACGCACATAGTCCTGAGAGAAGCACGTCGCGGCGCAACCATGGATACACGGCGGCGGCATGGGGAACTTTGTTCGTGGCGCGGCGGGCGGGCGCGCGCGACCGGTGG
>Ga0268266_10001222_pt1 | contig 31542 bp, 33 predicted proteins | sample KBSS13metaG_FD_190356 | JGI IMG/M metagenome (GOLD analysis project Ga0268266, IMG submission 190356) | Switchgrass rhizosphere microbial communities from Kellogg Biological Station, Michigan, USA - KBS S1-3 metaG (SPAdes) (version 2) | ecosystem: Host-associated > Plants > Roots > Rhizosphere... | reverse complement strand
GTCTAGCTTTACCGCCAAATCTTTAGTATAATCTCCCCCTGTTAGGCTACCATTGGGGATTGGCCAAGCGGTAAGGCACTGGGTTCTGGTCCCAGGATCGGGGGTTCGAATCCCTCATCCCCAGCCATGTAGAACGGATCTCGTTTTCGAGGTCTTTTCTATTTGTCTCACCTCTGTTAATCATGCTGTTTTGATCGGTTTGGTTATCGTTATTTTGCATATCCCAGAATCTCCCTTGTTTTACCACTATTTCGAGCGATTGCCTGTGTCAGTTTGGTGTACGTAACAGATACGGAATTGTCTTTTAGGCTGATTTTCTCGAAGAGTTTGGTTAAAATTATTCGTTTGTCGTCATTGCTTGTATTTTCGTTCGCGAATAGCCGCTTAGCGTCCTGTGACAGCTTGATTTCGGATATCCCGTTCATGTACTTCTTCTCGTATTCCTGGCTTATGCCCCCTTTCTGCTTTTGCAGATCGTTAATCTCACTAATGAATGAATCATGCTTGCTCTGATAGCGTTCGCCGGATATAAGTCCGGTCAGCTTATCGTCATATAGCATGTCATCCATCCGCTTAATACGCTCAATTCGTTCGTCTAGGGCTTTTTGAGCCTCTTCGACGTTATTTACTGACAGTTGAAAGTCTTGGTGTAGTAACGTTGTCAGCCACGTTATAACCTCGGGGGACGGGCAGATAAGATCGTCTAGTTTGCTTTGAATAAGCTCTAAGACGGCATCCTCGCGGATAAAGCTCTGCTTCTTGCAGGCTTCTAGTTTGCGCTGGCATGAGCCATATAATCGCCCTTTCTGTAGCTGCCAAGTAATATTCTTGCCGCAGTGCTCGCAGACCATAACACCTTTAAGTAATGGGTTGTGTTTGCGGTACTTTACAGGTCGTTTACGAGAGATTTTAGCCTGTACTGCATTGAATAGCTCCTCCGAAATAAGATGAGGCTGCTTACCTGGGTATTCTTTGCCATCGAACTGAATCGTTCCAATATAGAATGGATTTGTCAGAATACGGTGAGCATGACTTTTAGAGAACGGCCTGCCTTTGCCCGTTACCAGTCCAAACTCTGTCATTTTGTGACGGATTGTCTCTAAAGTATGCTGAGGTTCTAGCATGAGCTGAAAGATGCGCTGCATAGACTTATACGTATTAGGATTGAAATCATGAATACGTTTGCCGTCACGAACAACAGTCATATAGCCCGGAGGGGGTGGTGCTGGCATCCAACCCTGCGCTAGTTTTTCTGCCCAGCCTTTCATTGCTTCCTCACGGAGGTTGTCGATGTAGTTCTTGGCGAGAACTACGCGCATACCCCAGTTAAGCCACTCTTGAGAGCGAGAGTTCTTGTGCAGCACGATAGCATCTTTGACAAAGTGAACTTTTCTTGTCTCATCCTTAGTGAGCCAGTCATGTGTTTCTACGGCATCGTGTAAGTTACGCACATGGCGGTCAACTTTCTCAACAATGAGGTTTTTTACATTCTTTTTTTCGACAAATTGCATTGCCTCTTTGAATATCTTGCGCTGCTCCGTCTTTGATGCAGACTCAGCTATTTTGAAAACCTTTATTGAGTTGATGCGGCTATTAGCGCAGTACATTCTCAGATTCTTTACCTGAGCTTCAAGGGAATAGCCCTCATCTTCCTGACCCTTAGTAGAGACGCGCGCAAGAATAACGCCAATGTTATCAGGATTCATCATTTCCTCGTGCCTCTACGCGTGCCGTCCTATCCCTGGCAAGGCATTCATAAAGCGATATAAGCTGCATGCCAACTTCCTGCGCTTCTTTTAGTAAGACTGGCTCACATGATTCTTTTTGCAATATAGATTGCAGCAATACAATCTGCTCCTCAGTCGGAGAATAGAAGCCTGTAGCGACTCCTTGCGAATTGTTTGTACTATTGCGATCCATATTACCCTCCGTAATAAAAAAGACGTTCCGAGGCTGGCACGTCCTAACAATTCGGCTAGATAATAGTTTTATTTATCCCAGGGTCGTCCTGGTTTTGGGCGTTCTTCGAGTTCTTTCTTTGCCAGCTCTTTGAGCTGCTTGTCTCCAGTACTTGCCAATAATTGAAGTATAAGCTCACTTAGGGTAAGCCCATTTTTCTTTGCGACAACCTTTGCTCGTTCGCGTAGATCGTCTGTGACACGAATTTGCATACTGACTATCTTTCTGGACATATGCCCCTAGTTTAACATGTAATGCTATTTATTTACCACACGTACCGCATTTGTGCGTATGACTAACGATAGCCAGTAAATCATCGTCAGGCGTCTCGTAAAGCGTGTCTGCTAGGTCGTAATACCAGCAAGCGCATACTTCCGCCATCGCTTCTTTTTCAAGTAGTTCTCTATCGATCATACCCCCTCCTTTTTACCCGTAACTAGCCGAATTGTTAATGTGCAACCTCTATATAAATAGTATTACTAATTAAAGTAAAAAGCAATACTAATTACATTTTTGTGGTGTATTATTTACCTACTGTGCATAGCAGGTATATTAACCTCAATCAACAGGGGTAAACGTTTACTTTTTACTCTCCCTTTATATATACTACGTATAGGAGAGAAAAGTAGTGATGGATGGCGATGTAAAAAGGCAAAAACTAACAGGTCAGCAGCAACGTGTCTTAAAGTTATTATTCAAGTTTCGATTTGTGTCAGCAGGATTATTAGCAGATGTTATGGGTATTCGTAGAGTCAGTGTCTATGAAGTATTAGAACAATTGGTCAGTAAAGATCTGGTAACAAAAGTATATGAGCCGAAGTTTCGTATTGATAGAAAGCCAGCCTATTATTACTTGAATAAAAATGGTGTCACGGCCGTCCGTAAGCTGATGGACGTCAAAGAATCTGTCGTCCACGCGCTGTATAAGAATGATGAGATGACTGATGATTTTGTAAGCCATAGCATGAAGCTTATGCAGTGCTATATGGCCATTGTTAAATTTCTACCAAAAGATTCAGCCGTCTTCTCAAAGACCGAGATCAATCGTTTCCGGCAATTTCCTAAGAACCGTCCAGACCTCTACATACGCACACCAGGCGGCCAAGAGGCTATTGTGGTTATTGCCGATGATAAGCCGCCTTACATAGTCCGCAAACGACTTGATGAGATTATCACGCACAGTGAAGACGAAAGCTGGGAGGGTGACAACTATCCCCATATATGTTTTGTCTTAAAAGATAATGCCGCTATGTACAGTTTTCTTTTTACTACCAAGAAGAAGCTGGAGAGTATGGGCATGGATGAGGGCGAATTGCCGATACTAGCTACTGCGCTCACAGCTTTCAACAAGCCCGACACACACATCTGGTCTTCTCCTCTTAATCCGAAAGTGTCCGTTGCCTTGTTTGAGTAGTTTAGCGTCATACTCAGGACAAAGGTTCGAGAACTAATACTCGCTTGCAAGCATCACAGTCATTACTCGTCTGCAATCGCTATCTAGCGGGTCACGGCCGTATTGCAAGTTCCGGTCGTAGTAGTCTATTTTCCAGAAAACTTTTTCGCCATACCAAACAAGTGATCCGAAATCATGCTCGCCGTATGGGTCATTGTCCTCGTTGAACTTTTCGTATTGCTCAACAGCCTTCATTAGCTCGATCAGATCAGGCAGTGTGTCACGTACGCCACTTGTAATCATCACATCTATGGCCATACCTCGGAATCTATCGTTCAGCTTCGCAATCTTCGCAGCGCGTTCAAAATCTACATCCATATCAAAACCTCCTCGTAAGTTATTACTTCGAGCGTATCGACCTCCCGCTCTGTCGGCCGGGCAAGGGTTAAACTGAACGCGTCAAGGTGGAGCACCCAACGTCTGAACGACCTTGAGGCGGGCAGTTTTACCCTTATAATGAAGAGACAGTGGGAGGTCTATCCGTATGAAGGAAAGTCCGAACCGAACTCGATAGACCAAAGACGTATTGCTTCACGGCTATCGCCGCGTGCTGCGGCCGCTTGAGCCTGTGCTGCTCGCTGAGCGGCATTAGCAAAGCGAAGAACTAGACGCTGACGAGCGTTGGTGGTGAGATAAGAAGATAGCGTGCCGCTATATCCTGCTGGGTCTTGAACATCAAGATATTGCGAAGCATGGACAAAAAATACCCTTACAGCATCCGCCCGATCGGTGTTGAGTGAAATGAAAAGGTTAGCCACCATGACGCTTAAGTGGTATGACTTGAGGACTTTTCCGTGTACGCTATTCCAACGTTTTAGAAGTCGTATCAATGGGAGTAGTTGGTTGCTGAGACGTTGGTTATTAGAAATAAACCATTGGGACTGGGTGTCGGGGTCGGTAATAAGCCACGTATTATCACCGGCGGGCAAGAAATAACCGCCGCCTACTCGCCAGAACACGGGGGCAATGTCAACATGAGCACCTTGCTTATAGAACAAGCGCACCGCTTGGCCGCGCACGCCAATAGTTTCAATCCGACAATTCACGAAAGCACTTCGAACACGCTGTATAAAAGCCTGTGAATTAGTGTAGTAAGTGTCTTCCCATATATTTGAACTGTCATCAAACACTGCTAAGAAATCAATGTCGTCTAACGGCTTAATGAGCGTTCCTTGAGCCGCTGACCCCATGAGTTTAGAACGAGATAGATCAAATGGCATATTTGATGTAGCCGGAAAACCTTTAGTTAGATAGCTTGTCGCCGTATTGATTTTAGGCTGCAATCCGTCTACCTGAGGTTTGGTGGGGAGTAATTTATTCTCAAACTCCGTAAAGGCGGCACCCACCGTCCACGCCATTATTCATCAACCTCGTAGCTTTGGTTGCCTTCGTCAATGTTCTTCTTGGCTTTTTTACGTGCCCGTTTGGAAGGAATTTCTGCAGTAGCGTTTAGCTCCTGATGTCGCGCTGTGAGCTTAGATAAAGTTGCACGTGCGTCCGCAAGGGGAACGTAATCAAGATCAACTTCAATAAATGTTCGGCAATCTTGCTGTAGGGCAAGGTAGGCGTTACCTGTGGCATGTGCCTGTGTTTTGGTCTTGGGAGCGCCTAAAGAAGTGGCGACTGCGCCCATACCGGCAGAGATAAGAGCAACCAATCCTGCCCATTTCGGAGACACAACTTCCGAAAGAGCGCCAGCACCGGCTACAGCAGCCAGCAGTGCGGCAGCACCCCCAAGCCAACGGTCAACCGAACGCCAGGTCTTTGAATACTCAAGTTGATTTTGAGCACTGTGCATGGCGCTTTCGTGAATACGCTTTGCTTCCTTGCGCATTGCCTTGCGTCGATTAGATTCTGAACTTGATGCGTTTGCCATATTAGGGTCTATTATACCATTTTTCTAGCAGACAAGACTTGAGAGTGCCAATTTTACGGGCTTAACTACTTACCGACAAGATATACACAATAGCGAGCAAACCCAGGCCGGTAAACGTGACCCGAGTTAGTTGATTACCACGTATAAAATATCTACCTACCCTAAATACTTTGCCGGTATATGTCACTCTTCCGCCGCGTACATTCTTATGACCGTAGAGTTTCATGTAAGCCAGTGTTAGGTTGTGTTCCATCGTTTCCGCCGCTGATTGCGTGGTTATGCCAATATCACGCACCTCAAGCAGTTCTAGCGGTAGATGCTTCATTGTCCAGCGCGCGCCCAAATAGTCACCATGCGCCAATATACGGTAGTAGGGATTGTTACGACCGGTCAATCCGACATAATACTTGCCATTGTTCAACTTAAGAGCATACAGCCAGTAGTGCTGCTTAGGGTTATTCGGCTGTACTCTCGCGCCTGTCGCGATGTCGATGTCTATAGTTTGCGGGTTAGCTAGAATAAAATCTGATGTTTTGAATTCGATCTCTAGCGACTTCTTGGAATCATGTAGCCGTAGGCCTTTAGCAAAATGCGTCGCGCAGATATGCCATGGATAAGGATTGCCCTCGGTATACATGCAACCACAACTTTCTAGATAGTGATCGGAGGCCATCCTAACTTCCAAAATCCCACACGGCACGTGTAATGGGATTATCATTCGGAGTCACTTTACCCGCCTTTTCGACATCTGCCGTCTGCGTGGCTACTAGTGTACCCCTAATATTTTTCTCAAACTGCTCGTGCCATGCCTCACCAACATTCAGCCGTAACTGGCCTACTTCGGGCGTACAGAGCGTCACTTGTATGATTGTATCTGGATTATCATGCTCCACCTGTTCAAGTGTCCACAACTGGTACGGGGCGTCTATCGAGCGCAAGTAGTCGGCTATCGCGTTAAAGTCTACTCCTGTTGTTTCATCAAAACCATTCCCCAGGTCAACCATAATAAGGGTATGCTCGTCGTACTTATGGTGCGATTCAAAAGTCTTCGAGGCTTTGAGCTGATCGAGTAAAGTTTTGTCGGGCATCTTGCCATCGTTGCGGCGCACATAAGCAGTGTGTTCAACTCGTAAGATTTCTATATCACCTTCGGGTGTCAGTCGCATAATCCGACCGTCCGTAACCTCTGATTGGTCAAGTTGCAGATACCAGGGCGTACCCATACTCTTGTACATAGCAAAACATAGCGTAGCCAATGCACGTGTTTCGCGTACTTTCTGGAACTTGCCGAGCTTCATTACCGCTTCAACGCCGTGTTTTTCAACCTCGCGTAGATAATCGCTATAAGCCTTAATGGGGGTGTGCCACAATTTCTCATTGTTTACTGACATATATTAGTAAGAATACCACTCACGCAGCTTCCAGCGCCAGATTGCAGACCTCTCGGGCTTTACGACTTGGCTGTGGTCTGCGCACATGCGATCGACGTTCGCACCTCGTACTGTCAACATCTATCACTTCGATTTTTCTTTAGAAAAGTCGAAGTCTCACGCGACCGGCTTTAGCTCTGATAAATCGTCACCGGCTTTCTTGGTCGCGTGACTTTTCTTCGGTTTACGAGTGGTGCCTGGCTTTTTAGTTGGCTTCGGTTGTGACCCTACCGTCACAGTCTCTTCTATCTTTTTGGCATATAGCTCTCGTGACGATTTAACAACACGCTCAGCGATAGATTCGCTGCCCGTCTCTTCGACGACAACAGTCACGCCAGACATAGGCTCTTGTGCGTGGACAGCTGAGATTCGGACATAGTACGAGTACGCCGGTAAGTTGGCTATTTCGCCCTGTTCAATGAACGGCATGAAAAGTGGCAGCACAAGCCTTTCATCTGCTGGACTGCCAGAGCGGAAACATACAACAGTACCGACGTTCGCGAGTATGATATCAACAAGGCGCTGTTCATCCTGTTGCGACGTGGACTGCTCGGCCATTGTCAAAAATAATTTATACTTGCGAGCCTCAGATAGCATCTGCACAAAACTCGTCGTAGCAAAGTTTTGAAACTCGTCAACATAAAGATAGTACGGAGTACGGTCTCCCTGACCAATGCGAGCACGGCGTAAAGATGCTGTTTGCAACTTGGCAAGTACTGTCGTGCCAAAAAGCGCAGATGTATCTTCACCGAGTAGGCCTTTTGAGAAGTTACAGATCAGAATCTTTCGCTCAGAGAGAATATCGTCGAAATTGATAGTTGATTTTGGCTGTTCAAGAATGCGACGAGCTGAAGCAGAAAATAGGAAACGACCAATTTTTGCAGTGATACCAGCCGCCATCTTAACTCTCTGCATATCACCAGCCTTGCCAAGCTCATTACTCCAAAAATCTTTCAAGTTTTTATCCTCAAGCCCCTTTACGACCTTGCGTCTGAACTTCGCATCGTTGAGTAGCTCAAAGATAGTGAAAAGAGTTGGTCCCTCAAGGGTTAATACGGTTTGTATTGCATTGCGCAGGACGTACTCAATACGGTGACCACCAGAATCGTCGTCTGAGAATATTTTACGCAGGACAGATATTGTAGCCTCTGTAATAAGATCTTTTTCGCGTAATAAGTCATCCCCCGCAAGATCAGGCGATAATTCCAGCAAATTCATACCGATAGGATGCATAAGGTCGTCGGGGTTCATGTATATCACATCTTTAATACGATTTTCTGGGATATGTCGAAGAATCCTCTCCGCTAAGTCGCCATGCGGATCAATGACAGAGATACCGTTGCCAGAACGAATATCCTGCAAGATTTCATAAAATAACATGGTTGTTTTACCATTGCCCGTACCACCAATGATGTACATGTGACGTTCACGCTCTGCCTCGGTCAGGCCAATAGGCGTGATGGTCTCGTGATGGTGATTCTCACCAATCCTGATTGCAAGTTTCTTGCCAGACTTAAGTGACACTGGTGCTGGCAGTGTGCGACTAAGCGATGTGATGAGATTGTCGGTTTTACTAATCTGGCTCGATGGGAAATGGTATAGGCTAGCTAGTTCCGTCGATGCAAGAATGAGCGCAGAACGACGCGAAAACGTTGGTAGACGATTTGCTGCCATTTTTATTCGGAGTGTATCAATGACGGGTAACGACATCTTTGCTTTGAGTGATTGATATGGTGGCACGCTGTAGCCATCAAGTGCTGATTTTAGCGCTGATATATGCTGTTTTGCCTCTGGACTTTTGACCAGAACGCGCAAACTAACTTGAAAGAGAGGGCGCGTAACTTTCTGGTGCATCGTTTCCATCAACTCAAGCTCGAATGCGCTAAGCGTTCGTGCTGGCCGGTCATGTTCAGTTATGCGTGCCTGCTGCTGTGCTCCACGCGCTTTTGAATTGTAGTAGTCTTTATGACCGTATGTCGTCCCCATATAAACTTCACCGGCCAGATCGGTAAGACCTGAAGAGACCTTACCGAAGATGCTAGTAAACCGTCCAAGAACGGTTAGCTGCCTACCACTCACTTGCTGCAAGATATTTTCGTTGCCTAGAATCTTGTGCGAAAGGATGTCTGCTTCACGTAACCTGATCGGAGTAGCGACAATTTGCAGCGTGATTTCCTCATCGTCGTTTAACTTTGTCATCGCGCCGGTAACGTATGACAAAGGGTCGTGCTGCTCAACTACAGAAGTTAGTGTGAGCGGCAAAACGTAGTGTCCAGTCTCTTTGAAGTCAATAACTTCATCAACATCACTTGTACTACGTTCTATTTCTTTAACTTTAGAGTCCGGTATATACGACGTAATCGCTTTCTGGATATTCTTTGAACGTGATGCTTCAATCTGTAATAGATAACGGACGCCATCCTTACGAGTTGAAACAATCTCGAAGCTCATCACCGGCGAACGGTCGTAGAGCTTATCTTTTAACTGCCGCGTTGCGCGAGTTCCATGTATAACCGAGAATAGCTGCTCGGTTGCTTCAGGGGTTTTAGCGATGTTTACAGGTGGCGTAATCTCTAACCACACCATGTCACGACGGAGCAAGTGCCGTCGATTGAAAATGCTACGTAACACCAATAATACAAACCAAGTTAGGATGACCAACCCTATGATAAGTATGATTAGTTGCCAATGGCTATTGAGGGTATCGAGATATTTGAGGGATTCCATGCCGGTGCTCCTTTCTTGTCATGAATAAAGGTGTAGAATTGCGCTGACTCCTTTGAAAATGTTCGTTTCGTCACCACATTTAGGTGAGGTGCGTTCATTTCTGATATAGTCCAGTCGCCAGTTTTATCATCAACTTTTATGACATAGGCGACGTGTCCCCACTGACCCTCATCGGTTTGAAATACAGCATTAACGGCAGGTGTATGGTCTACAACATAGTCACCGGCACGAGCTCGATCATCCCAGGTGTTCGCATTGCCCCATGTAGCAGGTATGGGATCACCAGACCATAGACGCATAGCAAACGCCCAATAGGTACAGTTACCCCACTCGTAGGTGTTACCGGGGACTGCGCCGCCCATATAGAACCCCTGTGTTTCGGCCGCTTTAGCATCTGGCGTACCCGCCAAAAAACCAATTACATCCGAACCCATGGAGAAAACTGCGATAACCGGCAATGAAATCGTTACTAAAATCGTCGCTAAAATAAATCCAATCAACTTCTTGGAACCGAAGTTGAACATGATAAACTTTAGGACGCCCGCATTCACACGTAAAGTTCCATTGGATTAGTTGTGATCAGTGGGTGCTCCTTAGCCGAAGCGACAACCTTAACGGCAACAGGGTCTTGGTCGGCAATAATCAACGCGTCGCCTCGCTCAAAGGTAAGCAGAAGGCTCTCTTCGTATTCGCTAAGATTAAACTCTGAGGCGACATTCTTAATCGTCGTTGTGTCCTGTCGCATTAGAATACGCAGCGCACTTTGCGAGGCTATGGCGCGGCCATAATCATTGTGTAAGAAGTCATTGGCCTGCTGCGAAATAATAGATACTCCGAGAAAGTATTTTCGTGCTCGTCGTACCAGTCCGGCGACAAAGCGCGCCGACTCCTCATGCTGAAGTAGCATCCAACCCTCATCAATGACCAAGAGGCGTTTTTCTGGCGCGGCCATAACCTGATTCTTCACAAAGTTGCTGATAATAAGCATCATAATCTGACGTAGACTTTCAGGGAGGTCTTTAATATCAAAAATCACAAGGCGGTTTTCTAGCTTAATATTTGTCTGTGCATTAAATACGTTGGCAAGTGAGCCGGAAATGTATTTCTCTAGTCGTTCGCATAGTTTAAGTTGACCAAGTTTGTGCAACTCTGCGTACAAGTCCTCAAGTAGCGGCTGTCGGTCTTTAATCCGCTTGTAGATACTGAGGATAGCTTTGTCCACGGCAGCTTTTTCGCGCGATGATAAACCTTCCGCCATAAGACTAATGACTTCGGTAAGGTCTTGGGCGTGCTCTGACAAGTCGGCAATCTCATGGAAAGTCACGGCAAGGTCGAACGGGTTGACCTTCTGTTTGCTACGAGCAGAGAGTTTAATGTAAGTGCCGTCAACCGATTCAGCTAGCCGCTTATACTCACGCTCTGGGTCGATAACAATAACTTTTGTGCCTTGCATAAGTTGGCGTAAGATTTCAACTTTAGTCGTGTAGCTCTTGCCGGCTCCAGATTGCGCAAATGTGATTGAGTTTGCATTCTGTAAGCTGAAACGGTCAATAATAACAAGGGAGTCATTCGACTTGTTAACGCCATACAAAATGCCCGTTTCATGCACAAGCTCCGAAGACATGAATGGGAATGTTAGCGCCGCGCTAGAACTATCAAGGTTTCGTTTTTGCGCCAACTGGTCTTCGGCACGCGGCAGAATAGACTGAAGCGCCTCAAGCTGTTGGTAACGTGCAACTTTAGAATGGAACATCCGAGCAGATAGGGTCGCCTCTAGTAGCCGAGTTATCTTGTTCAACTCTTCTAGGCTTTCCGCACGAACGCTGACATAAATAGACATCTGGAAGAGCTTTTCCTGACCGCGTAGGATTTTATCGCGCAATTCAATCGCTGAGTCTAGAGGATCAGTAACTTCTGAACCAACGATCTTACCAGTGCGCATCATGGCACGTTTGGTTGATTCAAGTTCGGTGATCTTTCGGTGTAGTTTCGGCAAAGCGGATAGAGCGCTAACTTCGTACAAGTGATAACTAATATCAGTATCGTGGTTAAAGTTGATGAGGTTGTCCACCCAACCTGAATTTGCTACATACGGATATCCTGCAATGTAGAGGGTACGAATAAACACGCCATCTATACAGAGGTAATCAATATTTTCCTCTAGTCCTGAGTACGATAAGACATCAATAGCATCCTGCTCACCAAATGTGATATCTAATTCTTTTTGCCGTTCAATCCGTGCTTGCTGCCGTTTTTTTACGGTTGTAGTGATTGGCTCAACGAGCTTCTGACTTAACTTACTGATTCTTTCGAGCTGCTTGTTGGACATAGGTTTCTCCTTTCTCTACGAGGGCAGTATGGATAAGTTGCAATGCTTGTTCGGTAAGCGGCTGTGTCTTGGCCTGGGTTGGACTGTAAAAGCTATAGAACAAGTCCAATACCTCAAGGCTATCTAGCCGTTCGGTGTGCATGCCAAGCCTCGACATTCCTTTGGCTACAATATCTAGCCTGAGCTTCAACTGCTCATGAATCAGCTCAAAGTCCGCCTTTGCTGTCGGACGATAAGGAACGATTACGTAGAAGTGGCGCGTTAGGATTTTATTATCAGTAATGAGTGAGCGGATGAACTCATCGTAATTTTCCAGTTGAGTACGGTAAACGGGTTCAGCTTCACCCTTCAGTCGATCTTTAAGGTCTTCAAGGTACTTATCCATATCTATCTCTCTGGTGCGGATTAGTATTTGTAAACCAAAGCCAATCGAGTTTAGAAAACTCTCGTAGATTTCCATAATGGCATCCTGTTCTTCCTCGCTTCGCAACTCGAAGTTCAGGGATGATACCCGCAAAATTGCGCGATACTCATTATTCGGTAACATCAAAATGCCATCACGTACGCCTTTTATAGCAACTTGATTTCGTGAGCTAGTTTTATTCTTCGATTTCTGTAAGCCTAACATGTAGGTTTCCTTTCTTTCCGGTTTCAAAACGGACTTTCGCGGCAGGGTTTTCAATTGTAGCAAGCACCTTGGCGGTTTCTGGTATACCAAGACGCGGTTGGGCAGCTTGCTTCTTAGTTTTAACAGGTGCTTTTTTATTCATTTTCTCTTGTCGAACAGGATAGCTTTCGCGCAATGTTGCAACATTCTTATCGAATAGGTAATATTTTGGTCGCAGGTTGTAGCGTAGTATCACGATAAGCCATGCGGCCAGTATTTTTCCCTTGATACGAATAGCGAGCAAACAGCATAGAAACGCCAGGATGCCCATGATGACATACTTATAGACGGCGCTCCCCATGGCGGGCGGCAATACAGCAAATAGTGCTGCTGCTATGAATACCGGCGCAACTACGAGAACCAATTGCGAAAAGCCAAGCGAACCAACTATGCGATCTTCAACGGTGGTAACTTGAGCAGGTACGACAGTTACTTTCATTTGATCTTATCCTTACTACTATTCTTTGGATGGGCAGATTTTAGCGGTGTAGTTTTAGGGGCTTCATATGTCGTGCCAGTTTTGCCTGCGCTAGATTCTCCCGAAGTGCGCGTAATCGTCACGCCTGACTTATCGGTGCGCGGCCTGTTGTAGTCGGTGCTATTAGCTTTCTGTTGAATCCGTGCGGCGCTCCGCGAGTTTTGAACTTTAGTAGCTGTACTCTTTGTCGCAGAGGCAGCTTTAACGGCACCAGCTTTTCCTTTACCAGCCATGTAACTTACGCCATTTATGAACTGGCCGCCGAGTTTCCGCATATTTCGCGCACCCATACTGACATAGCTAAATTGCATCATAGTACCTTGCACCTTTAGGAGCACGAGGATTGTTGCAATACCCACTACCATAGCCATTAGCGCATTAGGTAGTTGGTCGCTACCCGAAGCCGTAGCCATACCTGTAAAGAGTGACGCGGCGAGCTGTAATATAACGACATGAACGAATAACACAAAGATTGTCGTAAGATACGTCTTAAAGGCTGTTTCGGCAAAATCACGAAAACCTGGTACGAGCCACAAGAGACTAACGATTGGCGACAATACTGCGCCAATATACAGAGTGACTAGGCGCATTATGTAGTACACGACTAAAACAACCGACAAGATAACAAATGCGAGCATCATGAGGAGTGCAGCTAATCCTTGCCCAGAGGTTTTCTTAACAATTTCGATTAGCGTTTCCCACACTGAAGATGCACCTGAAACTTTACCGACAGCAGAAACCAAGACATTTGATAGCTCTATAATTCCATCTATCAAGAAAATGGATGTGTTCATCAATAGAAAGACTAGCGCCAGCCGCGGCAATAAGTGTTTGAACTCTACTTCGTCGAAACCGAATGTAGAAGCGCTCATAACATGGAAGCCTAGTAATGCCACTACGAGGGCAAACAACACATCAGCAATACCTACCATTGCAAGCCAGAAGTTAAAGACACTTTGGTTTTCTGCCATCGAGGGTGTTGCCTTTGTGAAGAAGTCTAGCGCTTTCAGAAATGGCTCACCTGCGCCACTTATTATGTTCACAAGGAAACCCGTGACGGCCTTAATGATTATGTCGATAAGCCCGTTACTCGCTTGGTTTGGTTCGATGGTTTGCAAGCTGGGCAATGCCGCATTGTTCACGTCATGAGGCGAGCCATAGGCATGCGAAAGGATAGAGGTGATTGTCAGTGCAGCAAGCACGATTACTAAGCCAAGTGTTGCCTTTTTCAGCACTTCCTTGGCATGCTCCATTCGATCAGGTTTACCGCTGCTTGTCATGTATATGTAGCCAGCGTTGACCACAAAGAAGACAAACGCGATAGAGGCCAACCCAGCTAATACCTGAATCGTTGGAAGGACATAATCACGCACTACAGCAATCGCACCAGATGTATCTGCGAACAATCCTAAGCTTGGAAGCAGTAGGTCACTCATGACTACAAGCCCGCTTAATTAAGACCCGAAGGACTGTGTTGCTATTGTGGTGACGATACTGCTAATCACGAAGGCGGCAATAACGATTGCAAGTCCGATCAGTGACCAAGTGATCGTACGCTTGGCTTTATCTAGCTGCTCTGGATTACCTGAACTTGTTATGTAGGTAAAACCACCGGCAACAAGAAAGCCTGTAGCGACAAGACCCGCAAGCCCCGCAATAACCTTGATGATATTTCGGATAAAGTTTTCAACTTGTGCAACATCACCGTTTGCCGCTAACGCAGGATGCGCAATAACAAGCGGCGCTCCGAGTGCTACAAATATTGCCACAAATACTATATTCTTATATTTCCCCATAATGAATCCCTCCGTCTCCCAACTGTTTCTAATAGGTGCTGTCAATTACATAAATATATAGCATATAACTTGACAATCGTAAATAATATGTCAAAGCATAAGCTTTATAGGAGTGATATAATCGAGAGTATATGGACAAGAAAGAAACGACTAAAGTAAAGGGTCTTGACTCTCAAAAACGCAATATCGTTATCCTAGTTACCCTGTTAGCGGTGGCGATTATGGCTATTTTATTATTTCAACTTATGAAGCCCGAACGTTCGGTTGCGTCATATTGTAAAGTTTACAAGGAAGAAGATGCAAAACTTGCTAAAGCGCAGGGAGATACGTATGCTGTTGCTGTATTTTCTCACAAGTCTAGTAATCCTGCCGACTTTGCGAATGCGTTTAGTAAGCTTGAGCAAGTCGCACCTAGCGCCATCCAACCTGACGTAAAAACACTCAAGCAGCTTTTTCAAAAAATAGACAGTGATCCTTCGCAGAGCATGAGCGCTAGTCTTAGTGGATTAGGCGCTGAGTCAAACGTGAAAGACTGGACAGAAACTAACTGCCACAATTAAATCAGACCATGTTGTTTGAAGCTATAATGCGCCTGCTTAGTTACGATAATATGGTCACGTAAAGGTATGCCCAGTAGGATACCTGCTGCGACTAACTGCTGGGTCGTTTCTATATCCTGCTTACTCGGCGCTGCCTCGCCGGACGGATGATTGTGTGCAATAACTATCGAGGCTGCCCGATCTTCGATTGCACCAGAGAATATCTCTCTAGGATGCGCAAGTGCCGTATCAAGAAGACCAACGGTTATTATCCGGCGCTTGATGAGGTGCTGCGCGCTGTCTAGTGACAGTGCAATAATATGTTCTTGGCGCTTCTCCTCAAACTGGCTTAGATAAACGAGTGCGTCTTTGCTTGTTTTTAGAACGTGAGCATGCCGCATCTTAGAGCTAAAGGTCTGGCAAAAGGGGCAAACTTCTTTGCTGGTGTGCCTACTCGTTTTCATAGATCACTACTAGACTATGTAGCGGCAACCAACTGGTAAGTAAATGTAACTTGGCACGCTCAAAATCATAGGTTACGTAAACGGTTTGACAAACAGGTGGCATCTCAGCTAAGTCGTCTGCGGTGGCAAACGTAACATCGGCTTCAAGCTCAAAGCTGGAGAAATTGAAAGAGAATGTTAGCCGTTGCATGCGATCAATCTCATTTTGCACTCTAGCAATTTGTATCGAACCTAGGTTGCTGGCACGCTCTGTCTTAAGTAGCCTAATGAGACGCTGCCACTGTTTCCTAACAGACGCATAACTCGACTGTGGGTTTTGGGTTACAATAACAACCTTACCGCTTAGCGACCGCTTGACGATTTGTTGCGCCAAGTCCTTAGAAAGCGACATGTTGACGCGCAACTCTCGAAGTTCAACTTCCAAATTATGCATATTGCTCCCACTGACTGACCAAAAAAGACAAAAATAAATACAGCCTATCGGCTGCATTGGCCGCTTGGTCATGCTCTAATTAGTATTCTCAGGAAACACAAAACCCGCCGCTAGCGAGCTTGCGCCCCATGTCCGTTTCCAGGCATGACCAAAGTAGATACTAACGACGGGATCAGTACTACTTTGGATTTAAAGCCATGCCTTTGCAAGCAGCAGAGGTTTAGGCTCAGCAAATTGTTCGCCCTTGTGGGGCTTATTTCGATAATACACAATTATTTTCTTATAAACAAGTCGTTTATATAACGAATTGTTTATATTCATTACGCTATCTATATGAATAGTTCGACGGAAAACAAACAATTAGTAGCTTTCGGCCGCCGCCTTGCAGAAGTTCGCAAACAAAAAGGCTTCACACAACAACAACTTGCCGAAGACTTAGAGATCAGTCTTGTTTCAATTGGATACATTGAAACGGGTAAACGTTGGCCGAGACTAGTAACGCTACACAGGATTGCAGCCGCATTAGATGTAAATCTTGAACAGCTTTTTAAGGGTTTGTAGACTCTCTTATCTGTTGCTTAGAGCACTCCCAGATGATAACAACATCATTGAAAATCATGTAACTCGCTCTTGCTAAAGCAAGGGCGAGTTGATCTGTTTTTAGAAGAAAAACAGATGTTACCCCGGTAAAGTCACCCCTCTGACTTTCTATACAAAGCTAGGTGATAATTGGTATTACTAATTAGGCAAAATACAGTATAATATTAGATAATGATTACCGTTTGCGCACAGGGGGAGATTTAATTTAATGCGACTTACTTTTGCTGATGCCCAAAGAAATGTAGCTGAGATTGCAAATCGAGAGTCATACAGCCTTGATGTTATATTTGAGCTTTTAGCCGCGTATGGCCGTTCAGCCTCAGCTATTACAAAGCTTCGCAGCGGTACACTTAATCTTGCTCTAGATAAAGAAAATGAAGTACTACAACGTGGGGTTGTTTATTTCAAACACATCTCAAATGGCAATCTCCTATCTGTCGTTGACTCCCTCGATCAAGACCCTCTAGTAGTTCGATACAATCCGCGCTATCTCATTGCCACCGATTACGATCAGCTTGTGGCTAAAGACACGAAAAAAGATACAACCCTAGATATAAAGCTACGTGATATCGACCGTAATGTAGACTTTTTTTATGGCTGGACAGGTGATGAAGTCACCAGTGAAAAGACAGAAGCAGTAGCCGATCGTCGCGCCGCCGATAAAATGAAGGATCTCTATGCAGAGATTGAGCGTGTCAATCAGGAGAAGCTAGCCGATCCAAAAAGCACGTTTCGACATGACCTCAATGTATTCTTTTCAAGGCTTCTATTCTGCTTCTTTGCGGAAGATACAAAAGTTTTTAGTAAAGTTGAGAAGACTATCTTTACTAACTCCATCAAAGACTTTACGCAAACAGACGGCAGCGATCTTGATATGTTCCTCAATACGTTATTTAACGCGCTAGATAGCGGCGATAAGTCAAACTTCACCAGCCCTTTTTCAAAGTTTCCATACGTTAACGGTACAATTTTCGATACCAAAAAGCATAATATTGCTATCCCAAAGTTTAATGCACAAGCACGTAAACTCATGCTCGATTGTGGTAATTTGGACTGGTCAACGATCAATCCCGATATTTTCGGTTCTATGTTTCAGAGTATTGTTGATGAAGAACACCGTGCAACGAATGGGATGCACTATACCAGCGTGCCTAATATTATGCGCACCATCGAGCCTCTATTCCTGGATGGGCTACGTGAAGAGTTCGACAGATATTACGACAACCCAAAACAGCTCAATAATCTTTGGTCACGAATTAGCAAAATCAAAGTATTCGACCCTGCCTGTGGTTCTGGCAACTTTCTAATTATTGCCTACAAGGAGCTGCGTAAAATTGAACATGGTATTATTGACCGCCTGTTTAGTGATAACTACAAGCGCGCAATGTTAAGCGGTAAGCTCGAATCAAAGATTAAGCTGGATAATTTCTATGGGATTGAGATTGACGATTTTGCACATGAGATTGCCATTCTTTCACTCTATCTCGCTAAACACCAGATGAATATTGAGTTTGAGCAACATTTCGGGAAAGAGATTATTCTTATTCCGCTAAAAGACAATGCAAAAATTGTCCAGGGTAACTCTATGCGGATTGACTGGCAAGAGGTATGCCCGAACGTTGAACATGCCTTAGACCAATCTAAGCAAGATCAGCAGTATTTATTAGACATTGAGGTAGAGAATGAACAAAAGGCCTTAATTTCTGATGAGGATCTAAAGCAAAAGTACTGGGATGAGATTTACCTCATCGGTAATCCTCCATACCTCGGCTCTAGTCTACAAGATACCGACCAAAAGCGTGACATGGCGCATGTATTCAAAAACTTCAAAAACTACAAGAATCTTGATCTTATTGCAGCATGGTTCAAACTTGGTGCGGACTACATAAAAGGCTCGAAGTCACAGCTTGCATTCGTATCCACAAACTCTATTTGTCAGGGTGAGCAGGTGGCTCTATTGTGGCCATATATCTTTGACAGAGATGTAGCAGTAGGTTTTGCCTATACATCGTTCAAGTGGACAAACGGCGCTCGCAATGTGGCCGGTGTGATAGTGGTTGTTATCAACTTACGAGCTGTGAATAAATCTAAAAAATATATCTATAACAATCTTATTCGTACAGAAGTAGACCATATCAATGCCTATCTTACGGCGGGTTCCAATACGATCGTATATAAACGGAGTAAACCCCTGTCTCAGCTACCAGAAATGAGTTACGGTAATAAACCAGTTGACGGTGGCAATCTAATACTTACGCAGGAAGAGAAAGATTCTCTCTTGTCGCAATACCCAGACGCCTCTCAATTTTTGCGACCTCTATATGGATCTTTTGAATACATGAACGGCAAACATCGTTGGTGTCTTTGGATCAAAGCAAGTATGTTCGAGGAGGCCAATAATATTCCTCCAATCGCGAAACGAATAGCAGATACGAAGACCATGCGCATTGATAGTCGCGATGAGGGAGCAAACAAATTAGCCGCAAGACCATTTCAATTTCGTGACACCAAAACATCGGTTAGTAACACGCTTATAATACCTCGCGTTACTTCAGAGCGCCGTGAGTATATAGTTGCGGGTTACCTTTCGGGTCAGGACATTGTCTTGGACTCGGCACAGGCAATCTATGATGCTGATGCGTGGATCCTTGGACTAATATCATCTTCTATGCACGCAGCATGGGTACGAGCTGTAGGGGGACGCCTCAAGACAGATATACGCTACTCTTCGGCGTTAGCCTATAACACGTTCCCTATACGCGCACTTCTAGAACATGAAAAAACTGAACTGTCACGACACGCTCGCAGTATCTTATTTGCCAGAGAAAACCATACCGAAAAGACATTGGCTGAAATGTATGATCCTATAAAGATGCCTGGAGACTTACGACAGGCTCACAATGAACTTGATCTTACAGTAGATAGACTCTACCGGTCAAAACCATATAATAACGACGAAGAGCGCCTTGCTGATTTATTTGCGTTATATGAACAGATGACCGCCGCCGAAAAGGAGAAAACAAAGTGAATAACGAAACACTAAATATTATTGACGTAACCTACGCTCAGACTGGTGAGAGTACTAAAACGGACGAGATGGGTATGCGCGAAATGCAGCGACGCGCATTTGAAAAACGAAACAGTAACCATTTGCTCATCAAAGCACCTCCTGCATCGGGTAAGTCTCGCGCTCTAATGTACGTCGGCCTCGATAAACTTATCAACCAGGGCAAGAAAAAGGTCATTGTTGCCGTTCCGGAAAAATCAATCGGCTCTTCGTTTGGCAATACAAACCTGACAGGCACAGGTTTTTTTGCAGATTGGGAAGTAGAAAATCGCAATAACCTCTGCTTGGGGACGGGTGACGACAAATCAAAGGTAAAATCATTCGCTAGTTTCATGAAGTCAGACGACAAAATACTTGTTTGCACCCATGCGACCCTGCGTTTTGCATTTGAAGCCGAAGACCTCCTGACAGAGCTTTTTAACGATACTGTCCTTGCTATCGACGAGTTTCACCATGTATCAGTTAGCGAAAACAGTCGCTTAGGTGAGCTACTTCATCGCGTTATGAGTGAAACGAATATCCAGATAATTGCCATGACCGGCTCATACTTCCGTGGTGATGCAGTGCCTATTCTTACCCCCGAAGATGAAGCAGAGTTCGACAAAGTAACCTACACCTATTACGAACAGCTCAATGGCTACACGTACTTGAAAACGCTCGGTATTGGCTATCACTTCTACACAGGAAGCTACCTTGACGATGGCGCTCTAGATGCCGTACTCGATACGACCAAAAAGGCTATTATTCACATCCCGAATGTTAACGCAAAAGAGTCAACGCAAGTTGGTAAACATGAAGAAGTCACGCGTATCTTTGACCTTATCGGTACTTGGATAGAGCAAGATAGCGAGACTGGCGTAGAGATCATAGAGACATCAGATGGCCGTCGCGTAAAGGTCGCCAATCTTGTAGAGGATGAACCCTTACACCGAGCCAAGATTACCAAATACCTTAGCGAGGTTGCTAAGAATGACATTGCTGGAATAGACATTATTATTGCACTTGGCATGGCGAAGGAAGGCTTTGACTGGCCATATTGCGAACAGGCACTAACTATCGGCTACAGAGCAAGTTTGACAGAGATCGTGCAGATTATTGGCCGCTGTACTCGCGATAGCTATAACAAGTCTCATGCGCAATTCACAAACCTTATTGTGCAACCCAATGGCACAAGTGACGATATCCAGATTTCAGTTAATAACATGCTCAAGGCAATCACTGCGTCATTACTAATGGAGCAAGTATTAGCACCTAACTTTACCTTTACCCCGCGTACGTCTCCCGACCAAAAAACTATGGCTGGTGAGGTATTTGTCAAAGGCCTTAAGAATCCACCATCGAACAAAGTAAAGCATATTCTCGCTACCGAACTCGAAGACTTAACGGCGGCAGTATTACAAGATACTCAGATACAACGTGCAGCGGCCAATGGCCATACTGGTGAGTATATGAAGCACTTACAGTCAAAGATTATCCGCGAGCGTTTACCTGGACTGACCGAAGAAGAAATTGAGGTAACTAGGCAATACCTTGCAAGCAATCTTGCTTTCAAGACTGCAAAGATTACAGAAGATGGCAATAAAAAGTTCATTACTTTGGCCAACAGTTTTGTAAATCTCGACGAGCTCAGTATTGATCTAATCGACTCTATCAATCCATTCCAGCACGCTTTTGAGGTTATCTCAAAGCGCGTAGGCGCTGATGTCTTCCGTGTTATTCAAGATACAATCGCGGGGTCACGCATTGACATGAGCGATGAAGATGCTCTTGCGCTCGTACCGCAGATTAAAGCATTTGTCGTAGCTCATGATGGCAAATATCCATCGATTAACAGCTCTGACAAAAACGAGAAGCTGCTTGCGCAAGCACAGGCATACCTAACGGCGCGTAAAGCTGCATGGTTAAGAGAGAAAGAAAAACAGGCGTAATGGACTTCTCTGATGAGTTAACAAAGCTATTCGACTCAGATGATGAGGGTCTATTTACAGCGCGAGAAAAGGCAAAGCCTATTACCGCCGATGACCGCTTGACGGCCTCATTTAAGCAAATCAACGAATTCGTAGAGGCTAACAGCCGTTTACCGGATATCGACGCAGATGATATTAGCGAGGCCTCGCTAGCAGCTCGGCTAAGCTCTATAAGGACAAACAAAAATAAGGTCGAAGCCCTCAAGCCTGTCGATAGCCTCGGACTGTTGGAAGAGCCTGAACCGCCAGAGTCAATAGACGAACTATTCACCGAAGATACATTCGGATTATTTGAAGGTGTCAGTGACGATATACTGAGAATCAAGCACGTACCAAGTGAGACTAAACGATCCGATCCAGAATATGTAGCTCGACGCAAACCTACGGCCGACTTCTCAACTTTCAAAGAAGGATTTGCGCAACAACAAGCCAAGCTCAGAGCGGGCAGCAGTAAATTAGTACGTTTTACAAACGTAGCTCAACTCCAGCCGGAGCACTACTTCGTTAGTGGCGGACTGATGTGTTACATCGATGCTATAGGCGTACCTAAAATTGTCCATGGACGGCACAAAGAGCGTCTACGAGTCATTTTTGAGAATGGTACAGAATCAAATATGTTCCTTCGCTCGCTCGCAAGTCAGCTATACGATGACGGCTACGTTGTCGTAGATAAGGAGTATGCGGGCGAATTACAACTAGAGGAATCGGACGCAATCGTTGGTTATATTTATGTACTTGCATCAAAAAGTATGGACGAGAAAGTCACTTCTATAAAAGATTTGCATAAGATAGGATTTTCTACCACTACGATTGCCGATCGTATCAAAAATGCAGAAAAAGACCCTACCTACTTAATGTCTGAAGTTGAAGTTGTAGATAGCTACGTCTTGACGGGTGATTATAATCCACAAAAAGTAGAGCACTTTATTCATCGTATATTTGCAGATGCAAAAGTAGACCTGACTATTATCAACAAAGACGGACGTGAATATACCCCGAGCGAATGGTATTCAGTACCGCAACTCGCTATAGAACAAGCTGTAAATATGCTACAGAATGGCGATATCGTTGATTATCACTACGACAAAGATTTACAGGCGATTGTACCGAACAAGGAGTCGTAATGGAGGAAAATCAGTATTTTGACCTCACTGTTGCCGAGAACGAGATTGACACTCTGACTATTCATCAAGAAGACCGGTTTAACTGCTCACTCGTTCATAACGGAACAGGAGAAACGTACAAGGGTTTTATACTTGCAAGATCGCCCCAAGGGAATCGCATAACACTATGCGAAGTTAATTTTCAGAGATCGACAACTGATAATAAATACCAGCCAAGGCTGACGTTTCGCCGCACTGATCCAAATCTAAGCGATGTAAATGCTCCGAGTAATGCTCGTAATATTAGAATGCCCTTTGCGAGCGGCGAGGATGGTTATCGTGAGTTCTGGAAAATGATATTTTTCCTATATAAATTCAAGGAGAATGTAGACTTCGGTGACTTCGATGGTACATATCAGGTAATATCATCGGAGCAGTTCAAAGAGTACATTAACGATTCTGCTAATAAAGACGAGATAACAAAAATAGCCGAAGAACTCGGTACTGACGTGTCAGAACTTTTGCGCACCAAATCTACCCTCACCTTATTAAAGAACTATCGCTCCAAGCTGCTAGACTTTATTGACACAGGCGCATCTGAAACAGATGTACAAAATTGGCTAGACGAAGATGGCCATAAGTATCGTCAGCAACGATGTCTGATTTTTGGTCTTGAATATATAGATTTTAACCGAGAAGGGTCAGTTAATTCCAAGAACTTCGATGTACTAACCCGAGTTGGCTCAAAATATATCGACCACGTCCTAATTGAGCTAAAGAGTCCGTCTGATGACATATTTGAGATTGAGTCATCTCAAACAATAAACAGTCCTACCGATACCTATAAAATCCATAAACACTTATCACGAGCAATCCCTCAGATATTAGAATACAAAAGTGCGCTTGAGTCCAAAGAAGCTGGCGATGCAGAGCTTGAAAAGTTGGGTATTTTTAACAAGCCGCATGTCGGCAAATGCATCATTGTAATCGGTAAACACAGTGACAATACGCGCTGGCAAAGGAATAGAGAGAACTTACTGCGTTCGCTCAACTCTAGTCTTGAGATATGGACATACACTGAGCTTCTAAACAAGTTGGATGCTACTATTCAGAACCTTGAGCGGATTAAAGAAAGTGAAGAGCCAGAAGAAGACCGGTTTTAGTGATGACAACTAAAGAGTCCGAGAAACATTCATTCGTAAAAGAGGCTATTGAAGAAGTCCCTGAGATTGGCCATGGCTGGAAATGGCACTACGATACCATTCACAATGCACTGTGGTGGCTCATCAGACACAAGAAAATCCCTGCGCCAATACGCACACTTGCCTTGCAAGGGGTCAATGATCTTTTACAGATCAACGAACTCGACCGCTTGAAAAGGTGGAATAAAGATGATCGTTTTCACAATATACATATACCCGAGGATGAGCATGTTACTGTAGCATCCGTTATTGTTGTGGAGCTATTCACTCCAAACCAAGCCGCCGCGCTTGAGAAAAGTATCAAGAAAAATAAGTGGAATAAACGCTCCCGAACGGCAACTAGAGAAACTAACAGTGAACTTTTAGCACAGGCACGATCACGTAATAATATGTCATGGTGGCGTCTTGCGGATGTAGTCAATATGGAGGGTTATTACGCACCTGATGCCCACCGAACAAAGTTGCCGGACGGTATAGAGCGGGTGCAACTTAAAGCAATTCAGGTGGGATCGGGTCTTACTGCTGTTGTTGCACGTTTTAACTTCAATGATGCACATTCTAAAAAACTCGATGATGTGTGGCACGCCGATCACGAGCCATTTATGGAACGATCAAAAACAATGGGTACGTTTAGTAAGTTGCGTCCTGTAGACAGGCAATCTGCTACAAATAAGGCAACTCAGAGAGCTCGCAACGACCTCCATGGTATAGCTAGAAACTGGATGACTAAACATTGTTCAGGGTATTTTGCTATGCATGGCGAAAAACAACTTTCGATGGACGTAATGATGACGGAAAAGTATAACCCCGTCAGCAAAAGTACGAAGCGACCCGATAATGATATCCATGATGCGCTTCGAGCGCTCGGCATCGACAGCTTGGATTTTTATAGGATCACCGCACCAGAGATTCCCGACATGCTACTAACCCAGGCTAATAGGCTATCGGAGTCTATTATAGATGCGGAACGTACATGGGGGTTGATCGTTAATAGGGGCAAAATAGTACAATCTACCGAGAACTTTAAGGGCTTTGGTGGCGACGCCAATCATGCTATATCATACATTGCTGAAGAGCGCGTTGGCCCTACACTTGTGCTTCTGGCAATATCTCAACTATTAGTAGTGCTTGAGGCACAATATGCAAAATTGCGTGACGGAGCTCAACTTCAACACAAGAAATTCAAAGTAAGGAGCGTAAACCGTTTGAGCGGCATTGTTCTCGATTCAAGCCTTACTCTCGCTAGCATTCGACAGGACGTGGCCAATCTTCGACGACACAAACGATGGTTTGAGGGTGCCAACTTCGTAATGACGGTTGCGCCGCTCTTTACTGCGAAGTTAAAGCCTAAAGATAAAGAACCCATAGACTTCTTCAATGATGTTATGGATCACAACGATGAAACATTCAAGCGGTTATCAAAGTTGGATGGTGACTATAGAGATATTCTTACAACCATATCGCAGCTTGGAGCAACGGGAACCGACATAAGAACAGGCCGATGGGCGCTTGCAGTCTCGGCTTTATCACTAATAGTTGCTATCATTGCTTTATACGTTTCGTACAAAGCAGGCGTACCGCCTAGTGCGATGGGAGGAAAATAAATGAACATTTATCTTGATATCGACGGAGTACTCCTTGCAAATGATAAGGAAGCAGCGCGTCATGCTGATAAGTTTTTGCAGGCTATCTTAAAGAAATACCCCGACTCAACCTATTGGCTGACAACTCACAACTGGAAAGGAGAAAATAGAGCAAAGAAAGTTCTCGCTCCTCATCTCCAACCCGAAACAGTCGCCCTACTAGACAAAATTAAGCCGTCGGAGTGGGATGAGCTCAAGACCGATGCAATCAATTTCGAGCAAGACTTTCTTTGGTTTGATGACGATCTTTGGCCAAACGAACTGAATGTACTTGAGAAACATGAGGCAACTCACAACTTTATCATGGTTGACCTTCATAAAGACCCCGATTTACTCGATAAACTGGCGCAAGTAGTAAGCGAGAGTTAGCGGACGATATACTTAGTAGCCCCTGTGAACCGCAGCATCTCCTCGACAAGTACCGATGACACTATACGTCGCATTACCTCGCAACTATCATTTTGCGAAAGTATATTTAAGCTACCTTCCCATAAAACGTCATCAATGACCGCTAGCTTGCGATGGTGCTTTACGGTATAAAGCACTCTTACGCCCAGTTCTTGAATTGCATGGATGCCATCAGCGGCCTGGCCAATATACTCGCCGTCATGCTCATCAGGACATCGTGTATTGACAATGACTTCTATGCCTCGATATCGTAGCTCCTCGATAATTGGCAGCAACTCCTCAATACGTCTCTTGGTTATGAACGGACTTTCGATATAGACACGTCGCTTTGCATATCGTAAGTCGTCAGTAAACGTTTTGTAGAAAGTTTCGTTATCAAAGAGCCGGGAAGTGCACAGGCCTTGCGCGTCAGTCGTACGTGAGAATAGCCTAAACATCGCTATTCTCCTCTTCATCATCATCGTCCTCTTTTTCGACGATATCTAAGCTATCCACCCCTATTAAAGTTCTATAATCGTTCTTTATGCCCAGCCATGAGATTATTGATAAGACTACAGATTGAACTGTAGTCTTTTTTAGTATGAAAAAGTTCGAATCCCTTGTCTCTCCAAGCTTTGTTGCGAGACAATTCTAATAGATTGAAGATGGCACAGCTTAGGGAATCTCTAAAGGTCGAATAGCTTGTTAAGGAGCAAGTAACGCGTAATGTCTTTCAGTTGAAAAGTAAGGCCGCCTAGTGCCGTAGAGTCACTCCCATAATCTGCAGATATTCGAGCAAAATCATACGATAGAGTAACCTACGGTTCCTTGCATTTATCCATGTTACCCACTCGTTATAATGCTACACCCTGAAGATCCGGTAAATTACGTGTATGCGAAGGGGAAGCAGCCTATCGGTTACCCGGGCTAATAACCGCGCTGTCGCGCTGCCTCGATCCGCCTCTGACAGCAGCTTCGTAGTCAATATTCCAGCGGATGAGAGTCTGCACGGCAGCTCCACAACGATCCGCCAGCTCATCAAGGCGACCCACAGTAAGTGCATTCCGGGCCCTGTCTACTGCTTCGTCACGCTCCACACGCGCTGCGCTGCGGCCTTTATTCCTTATACCTGACCTGATTTCCCTTGCCACTCCCCCATCCCTTACCACGCCCCACGAGGTGAAAAGATCCTCACAACGCACTCCAAAAGGGCCATCATAATCACGGAGGTCGCGATATTTGAATGTAGTCCTGTCATCAGTAAAGGTAGCATCTAGAAGAAAACCAATGTCATCACCAGGCGTTCCTCCTACAGGTTGGATCGAAAGCCCTTTCGTAACTGCTGTCGGCTCATCTCCACTTCGAACGGTTTCTTCGGAGGCTGAGAAGCTTACAAGGCTACGTCCGTCCTCATGTGCCATATATACCGATCGATTCACCCTCTCCACCACCCCCGCGATAGCACTCCCGCCAACAAAAGCACGAAAAAGGTCATTTCCTAATGTATGTTCCTCTTTAGTAAGATCAGTGGTGCCAAAATTTGGTTCTGTATTAGGTACTAGTATGCCCCCTTCGTCGCCACGGAAAGTGAAGGAGTTCATCCTTCTTTGACCACCGTCGGTAGCTACACCTGTCATCACAACGCTCAGACGATGCGCACTTGCTAGATTAGTGCGACTGGCAGGTGAGTCGAATTGACCTCCGCGCGTAACCTCTAGGCCGACATCACCATCCTCCATTGTCCATACAGTCTTCCTACCCAACCTAAGCACCTGACCGTCAGGTGGGGTCATAGGAAAGGCAGCCGCCTTAAACGTACTGTCATGGATTACAGTAAGTGCGTGAGTAACTTCGTCAAGGGAAGCTAATTGGCATTCAGGCGAGGGTAAGATGTGTGATTCAGGATAGTTCATACTTATTCTTTATTTATAAAATATACTATAACTCATTTGTAGATTTTATCCACTTACTATTGCTCGCCTCTGGCATCTGCGACCACAGTATGACTCAGCAAGCATATAGGATGGCTCGGCTTCTATCGAGCGGCTCTCGAAGGGCCACTTTATCAAGGATGCACGTCTTTGACGTCTCCAAATCACCACGGTTTGGGATAAACACCTCATCCCCAGCCAGATTTAGACAACAGATAAGAAGTCGTTCATTTTCGAACGGCTTCTTGTTTTGTTTCAATTTTGTAACCTGTTAGTAGAGCGCGAATCCTTTATGGCGGCATGAGAAGTTTCCTCGAAAGTCAGGTTTAAATGACCTATAAAAAGTAAGCTGATAGTCAGTTCTGCAAGTGCATGAACATGTAAAATTCCGACAAATCCTTGAGAGAGCACCAGAGCTACGACTGTTAAGATCTCACACGTATAAAAGAGCCTGCTTTTCGCCGAACGATCACGCGTAAAAACTATTACGCTCGAGACACCAAGTACAACACTCAGCAGTAAAATACTTACAATTATATGAGCCGCGAAGAAATAGCCGTTGACGCTATAAGGGCTTGCCAAAATACCAACCAACAATACAGCCAAGCTGAACAGTGCCTTGCGAATGATCACATCATTTTTATCACGGATAATGGTTGCAGCTTTAGTGATACAAAAAACTGCACATAATATTCCGATTGCATATGGTATGAATGTGGCGCGATGTGTCCCATAGTAGCTGAATGGAGCATTTTCTAAAAATGCACGCGGCTCTAACACGAAGCAAATTACAGCAAAGAACAAAAAGCTCGCCTGGCCCAATATAAGATAGCGCGGGACCTTATGCATTATTTTCAAGTATACCATGAGCCATTTTCAGCTCGTTAAGCTTACTATACATTCCCACCAAGCTTGGTAGTATGGTGTTCCAATTTTGAGCTACGTGGCCAGCCAAGTTGAATAACAGAGGTAAAATGCTCCGATTTTTCGGAGCATTTCGGAGCATTTGTCTTTGTCTGGTACCTGATCGACCTCACGGTTCACTTTGCTCAGCATGTGGCAGGCCACCTGCAAGAAGCCGGGTTTCCCAATCGCATTTCTACTAACGTAGTGTCACCGATTATGTCAGGCGAAGCTCCTGGATTTAAATCTAGAAGATATCGGCACTACAATTACAAACCTATCACAACATGGGCTTATGACGTACTACGTACTTCCGTCCCTTCTTCTCTCCATGGGCCACCAACAAGCCAATCCCCACAAACTTAGCGAGATATTTCTTAGCGCTTTCGGCAGACAGGTTGGTTAACACTTGGGCCCGGTAATTGGTAATTTCGCCATGCTTTTCGATATAGCCAGCAATTGATTCTAAAAACTCCCGCTCAGCTTTCGAGAGTATATCGGTATCCATATCGGGAAATATATCGGTAACTTTATGCACCGGCAACTCCGCGAGTGCTTGGTGAATAACGCCTAGCATAAACTCAATAAAGACGCCCGAATCTCCAGAATGGTCAGCTGCCTGCAACACGTCATAGTAGTCCTGCTGGTTTCCGTAGACCACAGTTTCAATCGGCAGCCAGGCAAACAGTTCATTCCAATGGCTCAAGAGTAGTGTCTGCCACAGCCTACCGATGCGGCCATTACCATCCGTGAAAGGATGAATGAATTCAATCTCAAAGTGCACGATAGAACTTTTAATGAGTGGGTGAGCATCAGACCGTTCCGCCCAAGCCAGCATGTCGGCGACCAGATTGGGCACAAAATCAGCCTTGGCACCGGCATGTATCAAGCGCTCTCCAGCATAGACCCCAACACCTTTCGAGCGGAAGCGGCCGGCACTGCCGACCACTCCCGTCGTTAAGTAGGCGTGAGCCCGTAAAAAGTCGTCGACCTCATATGGGTTATAGTCAGGTAGATGTTCATAAGCCACGTACGCATTCTTGACCTCCTGGATTTCATTGGGAGCACCAAGCACCGTCTTTCCGTCGATGATGTCGGTTACTTCATCAAGCGAGAGAGAATTATTTTCGATTGCTAGCGACGATTGAATAGAGCGGAGCCGGTTAATCTTACGTAACCGCAGGTTGCGAGCATATTCACCAGACCCTTGCAATTCGCCAACAGTTTCGGCGATTTTAGCCACTAAGTCAAGAGCTCGGGGGGTAACGGTATAGGGTGGAGTGTTCACATTTATAGTATACCATATATCGGTAATTATTTCGGTAAATATCGCCTTCCTACAAAAGGTGAAATACGAGCCTTCCCCGTTCAAACGCTACCATACCTCCTCAGGATCAATTACTGTTACAACTCCCTCGTAGTAAGCAAAGCCAAGCTTCTCTAATTTTTGTCTGAGCAGAATGAGCACGCAAGCCCAAACTTGCCGTAGAGATTTTGAAGCTTTACACAAAGGCCCACGAAATACAACAAGACGATCCCGAAGCTCCGGAAGAAGATTTTGCGCTTTTTACCGATGAGGTTGGCAAGACGTTGATCGACAAATCCGACGAATAGGCCTTAATTTTTTGCTTATATTTTGTCACCAAGGGCGGTGACAATTTTTGTATCATTTTAAGGTGTTATACTCGAATTAGCGTATCTTCTACCTATTAAATAAACGGAGTAGGAGGGGTAGGCAAAATATTCATCATCACGCCAACACACTCACTCACAATGACCAACACACTCTCCACTATCACCGCCAAACAACAAGAAATACTAAAACTAATATATAGATACAGATTCCTCAACAGAATACACATACAAACATTACCAGGACACAAAGATAAAAGAAGAATAATAAGTTGGTTAAAAGATTTGAGAGAAAAGCAGTATGTAGACTGGTACTACAATGCTACTGATTTTATAGCCAAATCCAAACCAGCAATCTACTATCTATCGCTTAACGGTATTCGGCACTTACGCGAACTGGGCATCTACCCTGACGAAGAATTAAGGAAGCGATACAAAGAGCCCGGTCGCACACAAGTTTTTATTGATAGATGTTTACTAATTGCGGATTGCTGTATTGCGCTAAGGGCTAAAAGTAGTGGCGAGCTGCAATATACTTGGGTGCTAGCGGCCGATTATACCGATCCTGATAGCGAGTACAACTTCCTGAACGAGTTGAAGCCGCATCTCTGCTTCGTCAAACAAAATGACGAACAAACCACAGGCTACCTACTCGAAGTGCTCGATCCGCTCATGCCCCGTTACGCGGTCAGAAAACGCGTCAAAGATTGCGCGGAGTATCTGGCGAGCGGCGGCTGGCAAGACCAGACTGAGTATGACGAGCCACCTGTCATCCTCATAGTCTGTCCAACCATAGCCGATCTTATCTACCCGACGCAAGAAGCGATACCGTATAGAACTCAAGACCTCTGCAACATCTCCCCAGGTGTCTTGCACTGCAGCCCTAAGTGTACCCGCTTGTAGTTGTAGAACTCAAGATAGTCATCTAGTTTCTTCTGCAAGTGTGTGGTCGTCGT
>Ga0268266_10001221_pt1 | contig 31571 bp, 28 predicted proteins | sample KBSS13metaG_FD_190356 | JGI IMG/M metagenome (GOLD analysis project Ga0268266, IMG submission 190356) | Switchgrass rhizosphere microbial communities from Kellogg Biological Station, Michigan, USA - KBS S1-3 metaG (SPAdes) (version 2) | ecosystem: Host-associated > Plants > Roots > Rhizosphere... | reverse complement strand
TTCTTCGCCACCGGCATCAGCCTGGTCGCCCATCCGCGCTCGCCCAAGGTGCCGACCACGCATATGAACACGCGGCTGATCGCCACCTCGAAAAGCTGGTTCGGCGGCGGGGCCGACCTGACGCCGATGGTGGAGAATGATGAAGATACGGCCACATTCCACGGCGGGCTGAAGGCCGCCTGCGACATCCACGACGCCGACTATTACCCGCGCTTCAAAAAATGGTGTGACGAGTATTTCTACCTGCCGCACCGGGGCGAGACGCGCGGCGTCGGCGGCATCTTCTACGACTATCTGGCGACCGGCGACTGGGAGCGCGACTTCGCCTTCACCCGCGATGTCGGCGAAGGCTTCCTCAAAGGCTATGAGCCGATCGTGCGCCGTCACATGAACGAGCCCTGGACCGAGGAGGACCGCGCCCATCAGCTGAAGCGGCGCGGCCGCTATGTCGAGTTCAACCTGCTCTATGACCGCGGCACGGTCTTCGGCCTGAAGACCGGCGGCAATGTCGAGGCGATCCTGATGTCGCTGCCGCCGCTGGCCGGGTGGGGTTAAATCGCACGCAACCGCGCCAGACACGCCTCTTTATCCGGCGCGAAATCCCTCTCGACCCACCACCGCTCCAGCTCGGCCAGCATTCGCCCCATCCCCGGGCCGGCCTCGATCTCGGCCTTCTTGAGATCGGCGCCGGTCAGCGGAAACTTGGGTTCGCTCCAGCCTTCGATGAAGCGTGACAGTCCTGCCAGAGTCTCGACATTCGGCGTGCCGGTTTCGACCTGCGCCAGCATGGCGGCATCGCGGACCCAGGCCGGCTCGGCGCCGTAGAGCGCCTGGCCGTATTTGCGGCGGGCGACCAAGGCGACCCGGTCCGCATAACCGGCGAGCGAGCGCAGATGCGCCTCGTCGCGGTTGGAGAGCTTGAGCCGGTCCTTCAGCGCTGCCAGCAGCGCGGCCGGCGGCACGCCGGTCAGCGCCGCCAGCCGGCGCAGCGGACCGGCGGGCAAGGTCAGGTCCCGCTCCAGCGCCGTCATTGCCGACAACCGATCCACCCGCAGCGCCGCCGGCAAAGTGTGCGCCATCACGCCAGTGTCGATCATGGCCTGCCAGACCAGGGCGGGATCGGGCGCGGCCAGGGTCTTGAACAGCTCCACCCGGATGCGCTCGCCCGACAGGCGGTCGATCATGCCGGCCAGCCGCGCGCTGGCCGCCAGACCATCGGGATCGAGCGCGCCCTGCCCGTACCAGGCATGGAAGCGGAAGAAGCGGAGGATGCGGAGCGCGTCCTCGGCGATGCGCTCGGCCGGGTCGCCTATGAAGCGGACGCGGCCTGCCCTGGCGTCGGCCTCGCCGCCGAAAAAATCGGTGATCGCGCCGTCGCGGTCGGCATAGAGCGCGTTCATGGTGAAATCGCGACGCGCAGCATCCGCCCGCCAATCGTCGGTGAAGGCGACGACCGCGTGCCGGCCGTCGGTTTCGACGTCGCGGCGCAGGGTCGTGACCTCGAAAGGCTGGCGCCCAGCCACGGCGGTGACAGTCCCGTGGGCAATGCCGGTCGGAATCGCCTTCAAGCCCGCTGCCTCCACGGCGCGGATCACATCCTCAGGCATCGCCGGCGTCGCGACGTCGATGTCGGACACCTTGCGGCCGAGCAGCCCGTCGCGCACCGCGCCGCCGACGAAGCGGAAATCGATGCCGCCGGCATCCAGCGCCGCGACCAGCGTCCGCGTCGCCTTGGCGTCGAGCCAGGACCGGTCGTTCAGCATGTTTATGCCAGGTTACTTGGCGAAGATTTCGGCGAGATTGACCAGCATGCCGGCGGTCGCGCCCCAGATGTTCCGCTTGTCGTAGCGGAAGACATAGAAATAGCGCGTCACGCCCTGAAAGTCATAGCTTTCGGTCTGCCGGTTCTTCGGCTCGAGGATGAAGTCGAGCGGCACCTCGAACGCCTCGTCGACCTCATTGGGATCGGGCGTCAGCGTGAAGGGCGGCGCGACCACAGCGACGACCGGCGTCACGGTAAATCCGGTGCGGGTGATATAGCGGTCCAGCCGGCCGACCGGCTCGACATGGTCGCGGCTGAGACCGATCTCCTCCTCCGTCTCGCGCAGCGCGGTCGCGACTTCGTCGGCGTCGCCCGCATCGACCTGGCCGCCGGGAAAGGCGATCTGACCGGCGTGGCGCTTCAGATGCTGGGTGCGCTGGGTCAGCAGGATGGAAAAGCCTTGTGGCCGGTCGACCAGCGGCACCAGCACCGCCGCGGCGCGCAGCTCACCCACCGGAAACATGCCGGGATTGAGCTCATGGTCGCCCCGGTTCGCATCGTCGCTTCGGCTGGCGCCCCGGTCTGCGCCGGAAACCCGATCGTGGAAGATGCGGCGGATGTCGCCCCGGGTCAGGCCGTAGGGTGGGGCCCCACCCTGGACGATATTTACGGCGTCGCCGCCGCCTCTGTCCCCGGCAGCCGCCCTAATGGAAAGAATGTCTGCTCGCTCCATACGCCCAGCTCGGTTCCTTGCGGCGTCAGCCGTTCCTCGGCGAGTTCGACCAGCTCGTAGAAGACGGCGCGCCCTATACGCGCCTCAAGCCGGTCGCGGATCAGGATATAGGGTACGGGCTCCCCGCTCAACTCAGGGTCCCCGGGCGCACCCCCGGTTGGCCCATCGACCACGCGGATAGGATGGCCGGGGCCGGCTGTGACCCATTCGTCCAGGTTGGTGCGGAAGGACAGGCTCCGCGCCGCACCCTCGCCCTCGGCCTTCACCTCGACCGCGACGAACGGCACGTCCTCGACCGTGATCCGCCCGCGCTCGGCCGGGGTGATCAGCCAGTAATCGCCCATTTCGTCGCGCCGGAGCACCGTCGAAAACAGCTTAACCAGGGCAATTCGCCCGATCGGAGAACCGTGATAGAACCACGTTCCGTCACGGGCGATGCGCATGTCGTATTGCTCGTCAGGCCGGTCGTCGCCCGGCGGAAACGGAAGCGGGCTCGGGGTGGGCATTTTGTCCATACGCATGCTCGTCCTAATATGACTACAGTAAAGTATGAGAGCGACGAGGGTGGAAGAGAAGGATCGGGGCTGATGAGTTTGACCGAGACACAGGGATCCGTCCCACAAGGCTCTGGCACGGCGGAGATCGAGGCCCGCCAGCTGGCGGACCGGATCGAGGCGACGGCGGATCGGCTGAAGGCGCTGCGTACCGGGATCGGCCGGGTCATTTTCGGCCAGGAGACGGTGATCGAGCATACGCTGGTCAGCATCCTGGCGGGCGGCCATGTGCTGTTGATCGGCGTTCCCGGCCTGGCCAAGACCAAGCTGGTCGAGACGCTGGGGCTGGGCCTCGGCCTCGACGCTAAGCGCGTCCAGTGCACGCCCGACCTGATGCCCGCCGACATATTGGGTTCAGAGGTGCTGGAAGAGGCCGGCGACGGCCGCCGCGCCTTCCGCTTCATTCCCGGCCCGGTCTTCTGCCAGCTGCTGATGGCCGACGAGATCAACCGCGCATCCCCACGCACCCAGTCGGCGCTGCTGCAGGCGATGCAGGAGCATAAGGTCTCCGTCGCCGGCGCCGACCGCGAGCTGCCGGCCCCGTTCCATGTGCTGGCGACCCAGAACCCGCTGGAGCAGGAAGGCACCTATCCGCTGCCCGAGGCGCAGCTCGACCGCTTCCTGATGCAGATCGATGTCGGCTATCCCGACCTCGGCGCCGAGCGCCGGATGCTGATCGAAACCACCGGCGCGCTCGACGCCAAGCCGGTCCAGGTGATGACGGCTGCCGAGCTGATCGAGGCGCAGCGTCTGGTCCGCCATGTGCCGATCGGCGAACGGGTGGTCGAGGGTATCCTGACCCTGGTGCGTGCCGGGCGGCCGATGGATACCGACCAGGCCGATATCCGCCGCCACGTCGCCTGGGGCCCGGGACCGCGCGCCAGCCAGGCGCTGGCGCTCGCGGCGCGGGCGCGGGCGCTGCTGGAAGGCCGGCTGTCGCCGTCGCTGGACGATGTCGTGGCTCTGGCCCGGCCGATCCTGCGGCACCGCATGGCGCTGTCCTTCACCGCGCGCGCCGACGGCGTCAGCCTGGATGGGTTGATCGACGCGCTGGCCGCGCGCCTGGGATAAGACCAGCCCGTCTTGGCTTCCTCACCCGATCACAGATCCGGCAGCGATTCGGACAACACCCCTGGCAACACGGCGCGGCTCGGCCTCGGCGCCGAGGCGCTGGGCGCGCGCCTGCCGCCGCTGATGGTGGCGGCCGAGCGTGTGGCCGAGACCGTCTCGCCAGGCGCGCATGGCAGGCGGCGGGTGGGCTTGGGCGAAAGCTTCTGGCAGTTCCGCCCTTATCAGACCGGCGACACGATCGAGCGGATCGACTGGCGGCAATCGGGCAAAAGCGACCGGCTCTATATCCGGGAGACCGAATGGGCGGCGGCGCAATCCGTCTTCCTGTGGCGCGATTCCAACCCCGGCATGTCCTATCGGTCCGACCGCCACCTGCCGACCAAGCGGGAGCGCAGCGAGCTGCTGCTGCTGGCGCTGGCGAGCCTGCTGCTGCGCGGCGGCGAGCGGATCGCACTGTTGGGCAGCGGCCGCAACCCGGCCTCGGGCCGGGGCGCGCTGAATACGGTGCTGGCCGGGCTGGAGCGCAATACCCCGCTGGACAGCGCCGACCGCGCCGTGCCGCGCCATGCGACGCTGGTGCTGTTCAGCGACTTCCTGGACCCGGTGGACGAGATCGCCCGCTCGCTGGAGCGGGTGGCGGCGAGCGGCGGCGCGGCGCAGCTGGTCCAGGTGCTGGACCCGACCGAGATGTCGCTGTCGTTCAACGGACGCGTGCGTTTCCGGGAGATGGCAACCGATGCGCCGTCGGACACCGACGCGCTGATCCCCCGGGTCGAGGCGATCCGCCCTGCCTATCTCGAGGCCCTGGCCCGCCAGCAGGAGGCCCTGGCCGAATTCGCCCGCGGGCGCGGCTGGGAATTCATGGTCCACAGTACCGGCGCCCCACCGGAGGAGCCGCTGCGCCTGCTTCATACCCGCCTTGCCGCCAAGCACGGCGCCGACGCCCAGGGTGAGCCAACCCGGGGTGAGTCCACATGATCGGCTTCGTCACTCCGGCGATCCTGGGCGCGCTGATCCTGCTGCCGGCGATCTGGTGGTTGCTGCGGGTCACGCCGCCGGCGCCCCGGATCGTGCGCTTTCCGGCCATCCGCCTGCTGCGCGACCTGATGCACCGGGAGGAGACGCCGGCGCGAACGCCGCTGTGGCTGATCCTGATGCGCCTGTTGCTGGCGAGCCTGCTGATCGTGGCGCTGGCCGGGCCGATCCTGCGGCCGAGCGCGCTGCCGCCCGGCCGGGGACCGGAGATCATCGTCGTCGATACCGGCTGGGCCGCGACGGGAAACTGGGCGAAGATCAAGACCGCGCTGCTGGCTGAGATCGAGCGCGACCAGCGCGCTGGGATGACCGTGGTGCTGGTGCCGACGGCGCGCAACGCGACCGGCAATCCCATTGACGCTCTGGGCCCGATGCCCGCGGCCGAGGCCAAGCGCACGGCGGAAACGCTGGAGCCTATGCCCTGGGGCCCGGACCGCACCGCCGCGGCGCAGGTGCTGAACCGCTTCGACGGCCGCTCAAGCGCGCTGTGGCTGTCCGACGGCATCGCCAGCGCCGGCACCGAAGCGCTGGGCACGGCGGTGGCTGGCTTTACCGCGCCGCGCGTGCTGGTGCCCGGGACCAACAATCTGCCGCAGCTGCTGATGCCGCCTGAGGTCGGGCCCGATCTGATGCTCAAGGTCCGCCGGCCGGCCGCCACCCCGACCGTGCCGCTGACCCTGGTGGCGCGCGGCGAGGACGGGCGCATCCTGGGCGAGGCCACCGGCGCCTTCGTATCCGACGATCTGGCCGCCAATGTCCGTTTCGAGCTGCCGGCCGAGGTCCGCAACCAGGTGGCGCGGATCGACCTGGCCGGCGTTCACGGCATCGGCGGCACGGTCTTGCTGGACGAGCGCTGGCGCCGCCGGCCCGTCGCCATCGTGACGCCGCCGGCGGGCGAGCGCGGCAATGCGCTGCTGAACAGCACCTATTACATCCAGCGCGCGCTCCAGCCCTTCGCCGAGGTGCGCACCGGCGAGCTGGATGCGCTGCTGAAGGGACAGCCCGCCGTGCTGGTGGTGACCGACGACGCCAATCTGAGCAGCGGCGACCGGCGGACGATCCAGGATTGGATGACCAAGGGCGGCCTGCTGCTGCGCTTCGCCGGGGCCAAGCTGGCCGGGTCGGACCCGGCGGCGAACGACGCCCTGCTGCCGACCGAACTGCGCACCGGCGGCCGGTCGCTGGCGGGCGCCATGTCCTGGACCGAGCCTGCTTCGCTGGCGCCGTTCCCGGAGACAAGCCCGTTCGACGGCCTGGAGATCGCCAAGGAGGTCACTGTCTCGCGCCAGATCCTGGCCGAGCCGGGGCTGGACCTGGACCGCAAGGTATGGGCGCGGCTGGCCGACGGCACGCCGCTGATCACCGCCGACAAGCGCGAGGCCGGTACGGTCGTGCTGGTCCATACCAGCCCCGATCCCAGCTGGTCGAACCTGTCGCTGTCCGGCCTGTTCCCGCAGATGCTGCGGCGGATCGTGGCCTATAGCGCCGGCATCAGCCGCGCGCCCGAGCATGGCGTACTGGAACCCTATCGCGTGCTGGACGGCGAGGGCCGGCTGCACGCGCCGGGCGGGGCCGCGGCGGCGATCACCGCCGACCGGTTCGACGGCACCACGCCCGAGCCGCAGCATCCGCCCGGCTATTACGGGGAGGCCGATTCGCGCCGCGCGCTGAACCTGACCCAGACTGTGACCACGATCGCACCGATCGGCCAGCTGCCGATCCGGCTCGAAAGGCAGGAATATGCGGCGCCGGGCGAGGTTTCTCTGACGCCCTGGGTCCTGGCCGGAGTGCTGCTGCTGGCCGTCATCGACACGATCGTCGCGCTGTGGCTCGGCGGAGCCCTGCCCAAGCTGCCGCGCCTCAAGTCCGTGGCCGGGTCCGCAGCCGGACTGGCGCTGATTTTCATCGTTCTCGCAGCCTCCGCGGCGGCCGCCGAGACCGGCCCGGCGACCAAGGCGGCGGAGGCCGCGGCGCAGGTGACATTGGGCTATGTCGTCACCGGCGACGCCGCGACCGACCGCATCAGCAAGGCCGGGCTTTCCGGGCTGGCGCACCAGCTGATCCTGCGCACCTCGATCGACCATGCCGCGCCGGCGGAGGTCGACCTGGAGCGTGACGAGCTGTCGGTCTATCCGCTGCTCTATTGGCCGATCTCGGCCTCGTCTCAGCCGCTGACCGACCAGGCCAAGGAAAAGCTCAACCGCTATCTGTCGACCGGCGGCATGATCCTGATCGACACCAAGGCCGGGGCAGCCGACGGAAGGATCAATCTCGGCAAGCTGATCCAGGGGATCGACGTGCCGACCCTGGCGCCGGTGCCGCCCGGCCATGTGCTGACCAAGTCTTTCTATCTGCTGGACGAATTCCCCGGCCGCGTCCCCGGCGGCGAGGTATGGGTCGAGCGCGACCAGGATGCGCGGAATGACGGCGTCTCCTCGGTCGTCGTCGGCAGCGCCGACTGGGCCGGGGCCTGGGCGGTGGATGGGACCAGCGGCCAGCCGCTGTTCAGCCTGTCGCCCGGCGGCGAGAAGCAGCGCGAATGGGCCTATCGCTTCGGCGTCAACCTCGTGATGTACGCGCTGACCGGCAACTATAAATCCGACCTGGTCCACGCGCCCTTCATCCAGCAGAGGCTGGGCCAATGACCCGGGTGTTGTCATGACTGGGGCTGCCCTCAACCTCTCCTTCGCACCGCTGCTGCCCTGGGTGGTATTGGGCCCGCTGTTAGTGCTGGCGGCGCTGGCCGTCGCCGCGGCCTTTGCCGGCAGGGGCCGCGGGCGCTGGTGGCGGCTGGTGCTGATGAGCGGCATCGCGCTGGCGCTGTTCCAGCCCTCGATTGTGCGCGAGCAGCGCGACCCGGTGAAAGATGTCGCGGTGGTCGTCGTCGACCGTTCCCCCAGCCAGCATTTCACCGGCCGCACCGAGCGGACCGAGCAGGCGGTGGCGGCGCTGAAGACCGAGCTTGCCCGCTTCCCCGACCTTGAGACCCGCGTGGTCGAGAGCGACAACAGCCCGATCGGCGAGGAGACCGACCTGTTCTCGGTCCGGGCCGACACGCTGTCGGACGTGCCGCGCAACCGCGTCGCCGGGACCTTCCTCGTCACCGACGGCGAGGTGCACGACGTGCCCAAGCCGGCGTCGCTGGAGGGCCAGGGGCCGGTCCATGTCCTGCTGACCGGGGCGCGGGACGAGCGCGACCGGCGGATCGAGGTGGTCGACGCCCCCGGCTATGGCATTGTCGGCGCCAAGGTCACGGTGAAGCTCAAGATTTCCGACGCCAATATCCCCGATACCGGTCCCGTCGCGCTCAAGGTCACACAGGACGCCGGCGCGCCGCGCACGGTGATGGCCGAGCCGGGACAGGATGTGTCGGTCCAGATCCCGATCGACCATGGCGGCCCGACCACGGTGGAGATGGAGGCAGCGCCCGCCGACCGCGAGCTGACCCAGACCAACAACCGGGCGGTGGTGGTGATCAATGGCGTGCGCGAGCGGCTGCGCGTGCTGCTGATCTCGGGCGAGCCCCATGCCGGGGAACGGACCTGGCGCAACCTGCTGAAATCAGACCCGTCGGTCGACCTGGTGCATTTCACCATCCTGCGCCCGCCGGAGAAGAATGACGGCACGCCGTTCAACGAGCTGTCGCTGATCGCCTTCCCGATCGCCGAGCTGTTCGACGTGCGGCTGCACGAGTTCGACCTGATCATCTTCGATCATTATCAGCAGATGCTGCTGCTGCCCGAGTACTACCAGAACCTGACCAACTATGTGCGCAAGGGCGGCGCCCTGCTGGAGGCGAGCGGGCCCGGTTTCCAGGGCTCGGCGTCGCTGTTCCGGACCGCGCTGCGCGATGTGCTGCCGGGCGCGCCGACGGGCCGCGAGATCGAGCTTGCCTTCCAGCCCAAGGTCACCGATCTGGGCGAGCGCCATCCGGTCACCACCGGCCTGCCCGGCGACAATGAAAAGGGGCCGCCCGCCTGGGGCAGCTGGTTCCGCCAGGGCGAGGTGACCCCGGCCGACGCCGGTACCTCCGTGCTGATGACCGGGGCCGAGGAAAAACCCCTGCTGCTGCTGGCCCATGCCGGCGACGGACGGATCGCGCAGCTGACCAGCGATCAGATCTGGCTGTGGTCGCGCGGCTTCGAAGGCGGCGGTCCGCAAGCGGAGTTGTTGCGCCGGCTGGCCCACTGGCTGATGAAGGAGCCTGAGCTGGACGAGAACCAGCTGAGCGCCTCGGCCAAGGCGCGGCAGGTCACCATCACCCGCCGCGCGCTGCAGAAGACGACCGATCCCATCATGGTCAACGTCACCGACCCGAATGGCACGCAGCGTCAGGTAACGCTCGACGAGGCCGGTCACGGCATCTCGAAGGCGACGATCCCGGCCGATGCGATCGGCCTCTATAAGGTGAGCGACGGGGTGAAGACGGCCTTCGCCGTCATCGGCTCGATCGATACGCCTGAGCTGCGCGACGTGCTGACCACGGAAAAGCGGCTGGAGCCGGTGGTGAGCGCGACCGGCGGCGCCACCTCATGGCTGGCCGATGGCGACAGGCTGGACATCCGCCGCGTCGATGCCGACGGGCCGGCCGGGGGGCATGGCTGGATGGGGCTGCGCCGCAACGGGCAATATACGGTGCGCGGTGTCAACGAGACGCCGCTGCTGCCGGCGGCGTTACTGCTGATCGTGCTGGGCGGGACCTTGGGCCTGGCCTGGTTCCGCGAAGGCCGCTGAAAAGGAAAACGGGGCCCCTTTGAGGCCCCGTTTTTTATGAATGGCGCGTCTGCCAGGCAAAGAAGGCGACGACTACCAGGATCATAATGATCCAAAGCGGGTCTGTGTGCATCGGGTGGCCTCGGGCTTCAAGAATATCGCCGATGCTTAGACAGTGGCGAAAGGCACGTCAACGGACAGCCCGCCGCATGCGGGACCGTCCATTGCATATCGCTTACGTTATTTGTTGCCGGCGACGCCCTGACTGCTATTGCGCATCGCGGCTTCAAGAGCTCCCGCACCCTCTCCGTGGTCGCAAACCGTCTTGCGCTCCATAATTTTCGAGCCAGTGTCCTGGACGAGCTTCTTGCAATTCTGTCCGGTGGGGGCGGCTGAAGCCGTGGCGGTCGCCGCGGGCGCGGCCGGCTGTGGCATGTTGCAGCCGGCAAGGAGAAGGCCGGCGAAAGCGGTGCTGACAAGTGTTCTGATCATGACATCCCTGTATTAATGTGGTGGTAGGGTATTACATTGCCTCTTTATAAAGTGAAAGGGGCATTGCAACCCCTGCGAGAAAGATTCAATTTGATAGAATCACTGTTCCGCTGGCAAAGCAAAGACGATCAGGGTCGGCGCGCCCGCCGTCTTCCAGATAGTCTTGGATGCACTACCTGAAGTGACGGCAATATATTCCCGTCCTTTCATCGCATAGCTTGAGATTCCTCCGCCGATCCCCCCGCCGGTCTGGAATTCGTAGAGTATGTCGCCGGTCTTTGCGTCTAGTCCCCAGAAGGCGCCTGAGGGGGTGCCGGTGAAGACGACGCCGCCGGCGGTCGGCGTCACGCCGGACACCATCGGCCCCTCGGTGTGGCGGACCCATTTCTGCGCCCCGGTCACGGCATCGAAGCCATGGACCCAGCCTGTCACCTGCTCGATCGGATCGAACTTGAGGCTGCCGCCGAAGGTGCTGCCGGCCTCTGTCTGGCGCTTGAAGCCGCCGCACCAGTCGACCGAATTGACGAACAGCATGCGGTTCACCGGATCGTAGGCCGGGCCGTTCCATTCCGCCCCGCCCAGCGTGCCAGGACAGACCCGCATCTCGACGCCCGGCAGCAGCGGCTTGTCGGCATTCAAGTGCGTGTCGATCTCGGACTTCGCCAGCAGCTTTTTCGTGTCGCGGTCGTAGAGATAGAGCCAGCCGTCCTTGCTGGCGACGGCCATAAACTTGCGGTCGCCGATCTCATAGAGGGCAGGTGCCGCGGCCGTATCCCAATCGTGCGTGTCGTGCGGTATCTGCTGGATGTACCAGTCGAGCTTTCCGGTATCGGCGTTCAGCACCACCACCGAGTCGGTATAGAGATTGTCGCCGGGGCGTAAGCTCCCATCCATGTCGGCGCCGGGGTTGCCGATCGGCACGAAGAGCTGCCGGGTGCGCGGATCGACGGTGATGCTGGTCCAGGACGAGCCGCCGCCCTGCTCGGTGCCCTTGGCCCAGGTCTCTGCCCCCGGCTCGTTGCCGGTCGGCACGGGGTTGAAGGTCCAGACCAGCTTTCCGGTTTCGACGTCGAAGGCATAGATATGGCCGGTCGCGCCACGGTCGGCACCGCCCTGGCCGGTGAAGACCTTGCCGCCGAACGCCGCCAGCGCGCCGTTGATGTTGTAGCCGTGCAGACTGTTGGCGACCCAGACATCCCAAAGCAGCTTGCCGGTCTCAGCATCCAGCGCGATGACGTGGCCGTCGGGTGTGCCGCGCAGCACCTTGCCGCGATAGAGTGCCACCCCGCGATTGACCGGCAGCCCCTCGGCCCCCGGCGGCGTGTAGGTATGGCGCCACAGTTCCTTGCAGGTCGCCGCGTCGATGGCGAAGGTGCTGTGGGTTGTGGTGACGTAGAGCCGTCCGCGCCAGATCACCGGCGACGCCTCGAAGCTGCCGGTATCGCCGGTCTGGAAGATGCAGACCGGGGCCAGGTGCTTCACGTTCGCGGTCGTGATCTGCTTCAGCGCCGAGAAACGCTGGCCAAGATAATCGCGATTATAGGTCGGCCAGTCGTCGGCGGACGCATGCGCGATGTCGGCGTCGTCGGGCGCGTTACCGATCGACTTGCCGAACCAGTTGGCCAGGGCCGGCAGGATCGGCTCGGGCGCGTCGGCCGGTTTGGCGGCGGCATCCACCTTCAGCACCGGATCGGTGGTCAGATAACCGTTCCCCGCCATGACGAAGTCGGTCACGGCGCGATATTCCGCCGGTGATAGGCCACCGACGGCATTAAGCGGCATGGTGGTGGCGATGAGCTTGTAGAGATCGGCTACCGGCTTGCCAGTCCAGCGCGCCTGGAAGGTCGGCCCGGCCAGGGGCGGCGCCCCGCCGCCGCGCAGGACCGAGCCGTGGCAGGTGGAGCAGCGCTCGGCATAGATCGCCGCGCCGGTCGCGGCGGGCGCATCGGCCTGTGCGGTGCCGGCAATGAGAAGGAGCGCAAATCCGGCCGGAACCGCCTGCTTGACCGCGCCCGCACGCCAGCTCACGAGCATCCCCAGCGCCAGGAAGCCAGCCGCGGCCAGGAAGGCGCCGTGGATGCCGAAGGCGATGCGGAAAGGATAAACAGCCCAGGGGTTGAGGAAGTCGGCCAGGTAGAAGGTCATGAACATGAAGCCCAGCGCCTTGCTGCGCATCGCCAGCGGCGCGCGGGCGAGCATCAGGCCACTGACATAAGGGTTGATCAAGCCGCCCCCACCGCCGCACAGCACCGCACCGGCGGCAATCAGCAGGACATCGTGCGACAGGCCGATCAGCGCGAAGCCCGCCGCCATCATCCCGATCAGCAGTAGCCGCACCCCGCGCTGCCCGGCAAGGCGGCGGATCGGCCCGAACAGCCCGCCGAAGACGCCACCCGCGGCAACGCCCGCCCCGATAACGAGCGATCGCGTCACCGGACTCGCCACCCCATCGCCGGCCAGCAGGAAAGTGAGCTGCACCGAGGTCATGAAATAGGCCAGGAACAGCGCGCCGACCAAAAGATAGATCGGCCACAGGGCGAGGATCGCCGGCCAGTCGGTCTTGCCAGCCGCAACCGGCGGCGCGGCTGTCTTCGGAATGGCGATCAGCGCCAGGACCAGGATCGGCACGGCCAAAAGATAGAGCGCGAACGGTGCACGCCAGCCGCCGGCCTCGGCCAGCTTGCCGCCGGCGACCAGCAGGGTGACGCTCACCGCCCCGGCAACACCCGCCTGATAGCCTAAAATCCGCGCCCGCGATGTCTCGTCGAACCAGCCGCCGAGCAGGGTCAGGCAGCAGTTGGAGACATGGGCGACGGCCACGCCCAACAGGAACCGCGCCGTCAGCAGACCCCAGAGCGGCGGCGCAACGAGGCCGGCGGCGCCGGCGAGCGCGTAGACAGCCAAGGCGAGATAAAGCGTCGGCCGGATGCCCAGCCGGTCGATGGTGAAGCCGCCGATCGCGCCGCCGGCGACCACGCCGATGCCCGGCATGGTCATCACCATCTGCGCGGTCATTGCCCCACCGTAATGGCCGGCGACCAGCGGCAGGGCGGGACCCAGGGCAGCGAACATCAGCGCCATGCCGGGCGCGCTGGCCAACACCACGGCGGTGGCGGCGCGGCGCTGCCATGGGGCAAGCTCTGCGAAGCCGGAGCCCGGCTGCCGACTGTCAGGCTGTTCCCCCACGTCGCCTCCCGCCTTTTATCCGCCGTTCCGTCATTGACGCATTCCCGGCTGGTTCGTAGAATCCTATAAAAGATTGAATCGATACGAACAATCAATCAATCGGCGGAAGCGGGGAGCATGGGGCAGCTCGACGGCAGGATCGCGCTGGTGACAGCCGGCGGCGGCGGTATCGGCCAGGCCACGGCCATGCTGCTGGCCGAACGCGGCGCCCGGGTTGTCGCCGCCGATATCGACCCAACGGGATTGGACGAAACCGTTCGAAACTGCACAGCGCCCAAGCGACTGCGCACCATCGTCGCCGACGCCACCACCCTGGCCGGGGCCAAAACCGCTGTCCGCGCCGCGACGGAAGCCTTCGGCGGCCTGTCGATCCTGGTCAATGTCGTCGGCGGCAGCCGGCCGGGCAAGACCGTTGTCGACATGACGCTGGAAGAATGGGACGGCTGGGTGCGGCTCAACCTCACCGCAACCTTTGTGATGTGCAAGGCGGCGATCCCGGCGATGGCGGCCTCTGGCGGCGGCTCGATCATCAATATCTCCTCGGGCGCCGGCGTTACGGCCATGCAGAAGAACCCGGCCTATGTCGCGGCCAAGGGTGGCGTTATCGCGCTGACCAAGGCGCTCGCCATCGATCATGCCGAGCAGAAGATCCGCGCCAACTGCATCGCGCCGGGCGCGATCCTGACGCCGTTGATGAAGCGCAACCGCCGCCAGGACGAGATCGACTGGATGGCGGGCGCCAATCTGGTCGGCCGCATCGGCCTGCCGCACGATATTGCCGCCATGGTCGCCTTCCTGTCGAGCGACGACGGCGCCTTCATCAACGGCGAACTGATCAGTGTCAGCGGCGGCCAGAAGACCGGAATTTAGGGCCAGAATTTAGAGGGAAGAGGGGACGAATATGCTTGCCGATGCCTACCGGAAGTGGCGCGAACTGGCGCCGCGGCACGAGCGTCACCGCATGACCCTGGAGGACAAGCTGCAGCTGGTCGTCGACAAGCAGCGCATCGTCGAGATGATCAACGAATATGCCTTCGCCTGCGATAGCCGCCAGTGGGACGTGCTGGAGGAGCTGTATGACGAGGATATCGAGCGGGTGATGAGCGGCACACTGAACGAGACCGTGCGCGGCCGGGCCAAGCTGATCTCATTGCACGCCAACCCGGCCCTGCCGCGGGCCGAGGGCGTGGAGATGGAAAAGCGCGACCTGACCAAGATCAAAGGCCTGGAAATCCGCCATCTGGTCGCGACCCAGATGGTCCGGATCAGCAACGACAATCACAAGGCCTGGGCGCTGTGCCACTACCAGATGGCGCTGGTCGGGCAGGAGAACGAGGCCTGGGAGCATGGGCTGCACGAAGGCACCTATCTGTTCAGCTTCGCCAAGACCGACGGGGAATGGCGCTTCACCCAGCATCTGATCTGGACCAACAACGCCGCCAACCCGATGTTCGGCGTGCGCAAGAAGACCGCCTGATGCGCTTCGCCGGCAAAGCGGCTCTCGTCACCGGCGCGGCGCGTGGCGTCGGCATGGCGACGGCCGAGGTGCTGGCCGAGGGTGGCGCCGGGCTGGCGCTGAACGACGTCAACGCGGAGGCGCTGGAAGCGACCGCCGAACGGCTGCGCCGGCACGGCACAAAGGTGACGACCCATGCCGGCAGCGTCACCGACCCCGCTTTCATTGTTGAAATGGCCGGCGAGGCGAACCGGCTGCACGGCAAGATCGACCTGCTGGCCAACAATGCCGGCGGCGGCCCGCCGGCGACGCCCTGGGCCGAGTTCGCCGATAGCGAGATGGCCCATTTCCGCGCCATCTTCGAGCTCAATTTCTTCAGCCAGGCGATGGTCCTGCACGCCCTGCTGCCCGGCATGCTGGAGCGCGGCTATGGCAAGATCGTATGCATCAGCTCGATCTCGGCCGTACTGGGGCAGGAGGCGGGCAGCGCCTATGCCGCGGGAAAGATGGCGCTGCACGGGCTGGTGAGCTCGGTCGCCAAGGAGGTCGCCCGGCGCGGCGTGAATATCAATGCCGCTATCCTGGGCAACCCGCCGCATCCGACGCGCACGGCAGGCCGGCAGGACTATCTGAACCGCCTGTCGCACATGGACCGGGTCGGCCGGCTGGAGGAATTCGGCAAGGCCATTGCCTTCCTTCTATCCGACGATGCGTCCTATATCTCAGGCGCGGCGGTGCCGATCGAGGGCGGACTGCTGACGCCCCGGCTGAATGAACAATAATCCATTCACAGGACCTGCAAACGAACTGTGTAGATCTTGAGCCGGCAACGTCCGGCTGTGCCTTTCGAACCATGACGAGGAGGAAGACGATGGATAACGATGCCAAGAAGGCCGTGATGCGGATGATCCCGTACGGGCTCTATGTGCTGACCGCCGATGACGGGGCCGGCAACGTCGCCGCCGCGACGGTGAACTGGGTGACGCAGTCCGCCTTTGCCCCGCCGCTGGTGGTGGTCGGGGTCAAGACCGATTCCGGCGCCTATGCGACGATCAAGTCTTCGAAGAAGTTCGCGCTGAACATGCTGGGCAAGGACGGCAAGGGCCTCGCCTTCACCTTCTTCAAGCCGGCGCAACTGGCCGACGGCAAGATTTCCGGCCAGGCCTTCACCAAGGGCCAGACCGGCGCCCCGATCCTGGAGGCGGCGATCGGCGCGGTGGAGTGCACGGTGAAGTCGATCGTCGAGGAGGGCGACCACCATATCGTCGTCGGGGAGGTGGTCGAGGCGCATCTTCCCAAGCCGCTGACCGGGCGCCCGGACGCCGCGATCCTGGAGATGAAGGACCTGGGCGACACAGTCTTTTACGGGGGGTAAAAATCCAAAGCGGCAGCCATGTGTCCCGCGCCCCTTGGCAAGGGCGCATGGCTGTGTCAGGGGTTTGTTTCGCCCGCATATTCGTATGACCAGAGACACTGCATCGTGACGGTAGCCCGCCGACTGCTTCGGACGTTCGACAACCAGACCGGCCGCAACGTGTTTTATCGTGCGGCCATCCATCCGATGACTGCGCCGCTGACCGCCCGGCTGATCGAGACGGTCGCCGAGGCCGACAGCGTCGCGGTCTATGACCCCGCCGGCTATTTCACCGACCTGGCCGCGATGCACGACCTCAGCGCCTGGAAAATCGACGGCGTCTATGTCCAGCGGATCGAGGAGATCGGACAGAACCGCGCCGGCTTCGAGACCCGCGCGCTGACCGAGATCGCCGACAGCGCCGCCTCCCTGATCTTCGTCGCCGATTTCGACGGCGAGCGGCTGCTCTCGCGCCTCGGGCCGTATCGGCCGAAGGCTGCGCGCAGCGAAAGCCTGGATGCGATCCGGCTGGGGCCGGAATGGCTGACCGATTCGGATCGCTACCTCGAGCCGCTCAATTTCGTCTCCGACTTCCTGTTCTTCCGCGACGCGGACGGGCTGCACACCTCGATCTCGACAATCAATTACTGGCATGAGCGCGGCGCGCACGACACGCGCCTGTGGTGCCGCCTGTTCGGCGCCGACGGCGCGGTGCTGGCGGACTGGGAGCAGACGCTGGCGCATGGGCCCTGCGGCATCCGCCTGGACAGCGCCGAGGTGCGGCAGCGCTTCGGCCTGCCGGAATTCGCCGGATCGCTGTTCGTCCATGTCATCGGCTCGGCGGCGCACGACACGCTGAAATATGCCGTCGACATCTATGACGATGCCGGCGCGACCACCACCGCGACCCATGACAGCAACCCCTGGGCGGCCGATTTCTATGCCGGCCTGCCGGCGCCGGCCGCCGGGCAGCGGGTGCGGCTGTGGGTACAGAACTGCTATCCGACCCCGATCCCGGCCGGGGCGACCCTGATCCGGCCGATGGGCGGCGGCGACTTCACCGGCGTCGGACCGGAAATCCCGGCTTATGGCACCGTCGCGGTCGACATCGCGCACGATTTTCCCGACACGGCCTGGCCCGGCCAGTTCGAAATCCAGGCCGACAAATATTTCTGCCGCCCCCGCTATGAGATCGAGAGTGCCCCGACAAATGGAACCGTGGGGCACAGGTCCGTGGCGCATGTGAATGTCGAGCGGAGCGACCTCAAGGCCGCGCCCGACCTGGAGGTGGCGAGCCGGATAGTCGGCAAAGGCTTCATCCTGTGCGGCCCGCTGCTGCCGTTGGCGGACTGGTCTGGGCTGATGCTGCCGACGCCGATGGCGACCTGGCAGCAGGAGATCGCGCTGACCTTGCGCGCCTATGACGCCGACGGCGCGCTGGCCGCCGAGCACCGGCTGGGCAAGCAAAAGCGCGATGCGCAGCGGCCGGTCCGGCTTGACGACATTCTGGCCGGCAAGACGCTGCCCAGCGGCTATGGCCATCTGGAGCTGGGCTACGATTTCGACGCCGGGACCGAGGGCGACGGCTGGATTCACGCGATCTTCCGCTATGAGCGGCGCGATAGCGGGCGTTCGGCCGAAACCAGCTTCGGCTCGCACCTGTTCAACGTGCCGGCCGTGTGGCGCAACGAGCCCAACGCCTATCTGGGCAAGCCGCCGGGCCTGTCGACCCGGCTCTATCTGCGCCTGCCCGACCGGCCGGGGCGGCCGATGTGCCATCTGTCCTATCCGACATCCGGCCGCTGGCGCGACCTGTCGGAAACCGACCTGATCCTGATGAGCGCGGCCGGGGCCGAGATCGTGCGCAAGCGGATTCACATTCCCTGTTCCGGCTCCCGGCTGGTCGATGTCGCCGAGACGTTCGATACGGCGGAGCTGAAGGCGGCGGCCGGCGGCGGCTATGTGCTGATCCGCGATACGACCTGCCGGCTGTTCGGCTATCACATCTTCCTTGGGTCCGGCGGCGGCTTCGCCTTGGATCATATGTTCGGATTTTGAGTAGCGCCTCCAATAGGCCCGGGCCGGCACAATCGATCGCGGCGCGGCGGATGATTCCGTTCGCCATCGCCATTGCGCTGTTCATGGAGAATCTGGACTCCACGATCATCAACACCGCCGTGCCGGTAATCGCGCGCAACCTGCATACGACGCCACTGAACCTGTCGATGGCGGTGTCTGTCTATCTGCTGAGCCTCGCCGTCTTCATCCCGATGAGCGGCTGGATGGCCGACAAATACGGCACCCGTAACATCTTCGCCGGCGCTATCGCGCTGTTCACCATCGCCTCGGCGCTGTGCGGCCTGTCGCAATCTCTGGCGATGCTGATCGCCGCGCGGGCTCTGCAGGGCATGGGCGGGGCGATGATGATGCCGGTCGGGCGTCTGATCATCGGCCGCAGCTTCGCCAAAAGCGAGCTGGTGGCGGCGATGAGCTATGTCACCATCCCCGGCCTGATCGGGCCGATGCTGGGCCCGCTGATCGGCGGCGCGATCACCACCTACGCCTCATGGCGCTGGATCTTCTACGTCAATCTGCCGATGGGAATCGTCGGCACGCTGTTCGCGCTCAAATATGTCGAGAACATGCGTGAGCCGGACGTGAAGCCGCCCGATGTCGTTGGCTTTGCCCTGATCGGGCTCGGCCTGGCGGGGCTGGTGCTGGGCATCGAGAATATCGGTCGAGGCGTCCTGCCGGAAGGAACCGAGGGCGCGCTGTTCGTACTGTCGGCGGCGACGCTGTTTCTGTATTGGCGGCATTACAGGCGGTCCAAAGCGCCGGCCCTGGATCTGAGGCTGCTGCGCATCCCGACCTTCCGTGCCTCGATCCTGGGTGGGATCGTGAGCCGCATCGGCTTCGGCGCGACGCCCTTCCTGCTGCCGCTGCTGTTCCAGATCGCATTCGGCCGCACGCCGCTCGAATCCGGCGCGCTGACCTTCACCGGCGCGATCGGGGCGATGGTCATGAAGACCGGGGCCAGCCGGGTGGTCCGCCGCTTCGGCTTCCGCCGGCTGCTGATCGGCAATGCGATGATCGTGGGCGGGCTGGGCATGAGCTTCGCCTTCTTCACCTCGGCCACGCCCTGGCTCGTCATCATCGCCGTGATGACCATGACCGGCTTTTTCCGCACGCTGCAATTCACCTGTATGAGCGCGCTGACCTATGCCGACCTGCAGCCCGAGCGGATGTCGAATGGTACCTCGATCGCCAGCGTCGCGCAGCAGATCTCGATGAGCCTGGGCGTGGCGGTGGGCGCCACCGCGCTGCACATCGCGACCGAGTTCAGCGGTGGAGGCACGCCCACCCACGCAGCCTTCCTGCCGACCCTGTTGTTCGTCGGCATGATCCCGGTTTTCGCGATCTATTATTTCGCCCAGCTGTCGCCCCATGCCGGCGAGGAGCTGAGCGGCCACCGGCGCAAAGTGGTGGAGGAAGCGGTCGAAAATCTGGGAGAACCGGCCGAGGCGGTCGGACAGGGACGATAAGTCGCCTTATTTTTACCGACTTCTTTTGCCTTAGATTCAACTGTGGAACAGTACGCAGATTCGTCGTGTTACGAGGCCGATTCGATTGCCCTCCTCCGGTGTCACAAAGAAAGTCTAAATCCATGAAAATGATCGCTATGGCCGCGCTCGCGGCCCTGGGTCTCGCGTTCATGACGCCAGCCCCCGCCTATGCCAGCGACCAGCAGAATCTGGTCGACGAGGCCCGCATTACCCTGGACCACCTGAGGACGGACAAGTCGTTCGGCAATGCGTCGGAGCTGCTGCGCAAGGCGCGCGCGGTCCTGATCGTGCCCAACCTGGTCAAGGCCGGCTTCTTCCTGGGCGGTGAAGGCGGCGACGGCGTGATGCTGGCCCGTTCGGGGCGCGGCACCTGGACCGACCCGGCCTTCTACACCCTGGCCTCCGCCTCGTTCGGCCTGCAGATCGGCATCCAGGCGGCCGAGGTGATCATGATCATCAATACCGACAAGGCCCTGACCGCACTGGAGCAGGATCAGTTCAAGTTCGGCGCGCAGGCGGGTCTCGCGATCGTGACGCTTGGCGCCGGCGCACAGGCTGCGTCGAGCACGGCACTGACTTCGGCCGACATCATCGTCTGGTCGTCCGCCTCGGGCGCCTATGCCGGGGTCACCCTGGAAGGTTCGTTGGTGAAGCCGCGCGACAGCTATAACGAGGCCTATTACGGCCGTCCGATCGCGGTCCGTGAAATCCTGAACATGAATGCCGGCCGCAACCCCGGCGCCGAAGCTCTGCGGGCAATGCTGAAGTAAGCAGAGCTCGGTCCGACATGAAAAAACGGCCCCGTCGCAAGGCGGGGCCGTTTTGCTGTGTCCTACGACGGAAGTCCTGCCAGCCAATTCTCGAGCACACGCCGGCCGCGTTCAGCGGCGGCCGGGCCATAGAGCGCGGTTTCCCGGCGCAATATGTCCGGCGACAGGCCGGCCCCCGCGATCTCCGCCGCATGGCCGATCAACCAGCGCTCGAAGCCTGCGACCGCGGCCTCTGGGTGGAACTGGAACCCCAGCACAGCCTTGCCCTTGGAAAAGGCCTGGTTCGGGCAGATTTCGGTGAAGGCGAGCCGCTCGGCGCCTTCCGGCAGGTCGAAGGCATCGCCGTGCCAGTGCAGAACCGGCTCCGACCCCAGATGGCGGAGCGGGCCGGCCAACCCGGCGTCGGTCAGGGCGACCGGCCCCCAGCCGATCTCCTTTGCCGGACCGGGCCTCACCTCCGCCCCCAGCGCCCGCGCCATCAGCTGCGCGCCCAGGCACAGGCCCAGGACCGGGCGGCCGGACTCGAGCCGCCGGCGGATCAGGGCAAGCTCCGCCTCCAGGAAGGGATAGCGGTCTTCCTCATAGGCGCCGATCGGGCCGCCGAGCACGACCAGCAGATCCGGCGCGGCCGGGTCGACCGCCGCGAAGTCGTCGATGCCGGCCTCGGCATAGGCAATTTCATAGCCGTGCGCGTCGAGAACCGGGCCGAAGATGCCCAAATCCTCGAAATGGACGTGCCGAACCGCGAGCGCTGTCCTCACGCCGTCCGCTCGAGCGCGACCGCCGTGGCCTCGCCGCCGCCGATGCAGAGGCTGGCGACGCCGCGCCGGACGCCGCGCAGCTCCATTGCGTTCAGCAGGGTGACGATGATCCTCGCCCCGGTGGCGCCGATCGGGTGGCCCAGGGCACAGGCGCCGCCATGGACATTGACCCGTTCCGGATCGAGCCCCAGGTCGCGGATCGCCGCCATCGGCACCACCGCGAAGGCCTCGTTGATCTCATAGAGATCGACGTCCCCGGCGCTCCAGCCCGTCTTGGCGTAGAGCTTGCGGATCGCCTCGATCGGCGCGGTCGAGAACCAGTTCGGCTCCTGCGCATGGGTCGTGTGGCCCTTCAGCACCGCCAGGACCGGCAGGCCCTCAGCCTCGGCGATGGAGCGGCGGGTCAGCACCAGCGCCGCCGCGCCATCGGCATTGTAGCTGGAGCTGGCCGCGGTGATCGTGCCGTCAGGGCGGAAGGCCGGCTTCAGCTTGGGGATCTTGGCCGTGTCGAGCTTCATCGGCCCCTCGTCCTGGCCAATGCTGATGTCACCGCCCTTGCCCGCCACGACGAACGGCACGATCTCGCCCGCGAACGCGCCTGCCGCGATCGCGGCCCGCGCCTTGTTGACGGAACCGACGGCATACTCGTCCTGCTGCTGGCGGGTGAACTGGTAATGCTGGGCGGTATCCTCGCCGAAGGTGCCCATCGAGCGGCCCGGCTCATAGGCGTCTTCCAGCCCGTCCAGCGCCACATGGTCGTACATGGTGGCATGGCCGTAGCGGTAGCCGCCGCGCGCCTTGGACAGCAGATAGGGGGCGTTGGTCATGCTCTCCATGCCGCCGGCGACCACGATCCGGGCGCTGTCGGCTGCGATCAGGTCGTGGGCCAGCATCACCGCCTTCATGCCCGAGCCGCACATCTTGTTGACGGTGGTGGCGCCGGTACCGTCCGGCAGGCCGGCATAGCGTCCGGCCTGGCGCGCCGGCGCCTGGCCCAGCCCGGCGGGAAGGACGCAGCCCATCACCACCTCGTCCACCGCCTCGGGCTTCAGGCCCGCTTTGGCGAGCGCACCGGTGATCGCGGCGGCGCCGAGGCGGGGTGTCGGCACGCCGGTGAGATCACCCTGGAAACGGCCGATCGGAGTGCGGGCGGCCCCGGCGATGACGATGGGATCGGAGGTCATTTCAACTCTGCCAATATCGGTTCGACGTGCCCGACATCTGGTGCTTCCGGGTGATCCTGGTCAAGTGCACTCTTGATGCCCGGCCGGATTCTCCCCATCTTCAGTTTACGGTGCCCAGTTGGGGCCGTGCGTTCCCGCAACGGAACGCAATCGCAGCTCGCTCGATTGAGGAGATGTGTGCCGATGACGACGCGGCTCTCTTTGTTCAACAGTCCCCTTCTGCTCGGATTCGACCATTTCGAGCGCACGCTCGACCGTGTGTCGAAAGCAAGTGCGGACGGATATCCGCCCTACAACATCGAACAGATCGGACCGGACCAGTTACGGATCACCGTGGCCGTTGCCGGGTTTACCAGCCAGGATCTCTCGGTCCAGACCGAGAATAACCAGTTGGTAATACGGGGGCGGCAGACTGAGGACGACAAGGATCGCGTCTATTTGCACCGGGGTATCGCCGCGCGGCAGTTCCAAAGGAGCTTCGTGCTGGCGGACGGGATCGAGGTGACGGGCGCCTCGACCGACAACGGTCTGCTTCACATCGATCTGAAGCGGCCGATGCCGGAAACCCGGGTCAAGACGGTGGAGATCAAGACCACCGCCAAGACGTCACCCGGCGGCAAGGCTCTCGACCTGACACAGGGGTAGTTCCCGTCGAGTTTTTCGGGGCCGTGGAGACGGCGCCCATAGGAGTAAGGACCATGAATACGCAGTTTACAGTTTCGCTGAAAAACCTCTCGGCCAACGAATTGCTGACCTTTGGCCTCAACGATGTCGCCTACCTGAAGCCGGCCAATGTGAACGGCCAGGCGGTATACGCGATCCACGCGGCCGATGGCTCGCAGCTGGCCTTCGTCGCCAGCCGTGAAGTGGGCTTCGCGGCCATGCAGCAGCACGAGCTTGAGCCCGTTTCGCTCCACTAAATGAGGTTTCTGTCGTAAGCCGCCGTACCCGCCTATCAGGGCGCGGCGGCTGGACGGGAACCGCTTAACGAGAGGCTTCTTAAGCCGCGGTGCGGTTCTCGGTCTCGTTCATCAGTGCATAGATAGCGTCGCAGCTGGTTGAGCCGCGCATCTTCTCGCACAGGATCCGGTCGCGCAGCATGCGCGATACCTTGGCCAGCGCCTTCAGATGGTCGGTGCCGCAATTGGCCGGCGCCAGCAGCAGGAAAATCAGGTCGACCGGCTGGTTGTCGATCGCATCGAAATCGACCGGCCGCTCGAGCTTGGCGAACACGCCATAGACCCGGTCGAGCCCTGGCAGCTTCCCGTGCGGAATGGCAATGCCATGGCCGATCCCCGTGGTGCCGAGCAATTCGCGCTCGTTCAGCACCTCATAGATCGCATCCTCGGCCTGGCCGGTGAGCTTGGACGCCTTGCGGGCCAGCTCCTGCAGCACTTGCCGTTTGTTCGACGCGCGCAAATTGGCGAGGACGCAGTCGGACGTCATCAGGTTGCCGCAGGAGAAGATCTCCGCGGCACCCGGTTTTACATTCAGTGTCACGTACGGCTCAAAGCTTTGGGGTCGACCCAACCGACATGCCCGTCGGGTCGGCGATAGATCATGTTGAGGCCGCCATGCGCGCCGCTGCGGAACATCAGCGCCGGCAACTCGGCCAGGTCCATACGCATGACCGCTTCGGCCACCGACATGGTTTCGATCGTGGTGTCCATCTCGGCGACGATCACGGGCTCCTCGGCCGAGGCGTCATCCGCATGATCGGCCTCGATCACGTACTGGCGGGCCGGCAGCTGCTCGGCTTCGGCCGCGGCAGCAGTGGCGCCGTTCAGGTGATGATCGCGCAGGCGACGCTTGTAACGTCGCAGCCGTTTCCCGAGCTTTTCCGCCGCCGCGTCGAACGCCGGATAGATATCCGTCGCCTCAGCGCTGGATTGCAGCATGATGCCGCGTCCTATACGCACCGAGACGTCGGAGCGATAGAGATGGGCCTCGTGTGCGAAAACCACGGTGGCGTCTATCGGGTTGCTGAAGTACTTTTCGGTAACAGCTGTCAGCTGTTCATCGACATGGCCGCGTAGCGCATCGCCGACGTCGATATGTTTACCTTTGACCGTGAGATTCATGTTCGAATTTTTTCCGACGATTCGTTTGGTTTGGCTTGAATGGAGCCGGTAGCGAACGATCGACCGAGACCTTTTGAAGATGGCGAGGCGGCGGAAGCCTGTCAAGCCACAGCGCCGCCTACCATCAACCCGCCACAATTTCGGCGCATTCTCGTGATTCGGCTGAGCGCTTTGGGCGACTTCATCATGGCGCTGCCGGCGATGGCCGCTATTCGCACCGCCCACCCCGCCGCCGACATCACGCTGCTGACCTCCAAGCCATTGGCGGAGCTGGGAAAACGGTCCGGCTGGTTCACCCGGGTTGAGGTCGACACCCGCCCTGGCTGGCGCGATATCGGCGCCTGGTGGCGGCTGAGGCGGTGGCTGCGGGCGGGCCGATTCGACCGTGTCTACGACCTGCAGAGCCAAGACCGGACAGCAATATATTTTCGCCTGTTCTGGCCCGGACGGCGGCCGGAATGGTCCGGCATCGCTCCGGGGGCGTCGCACCCGCATGCCGATCCCGCGCGCAGGCACATGCACGCCCTCGATATTCATGCCGCCCAGCTCGCGGTCGCCGGTGTCCGGAACATTCCGCACCCCGACCTGACATGGCTGAACGAGAGCACCCGCCGCTTCGGATTGCCGTCGCGGATCGCGCTCATCGTGCCCGGCTCGGCGCCGCACCGGCCGGCAAAGCGCTGGCCCACCGCCGCCTACGGAGAGCTCGGCCAACTGCTGGTCAAGCATCGGATCACGCCGGTGATCCTCGGCACCGCGGAGGAAAAGCCGCTGGCCGAGGCGATCCGCGCCATCTGTCCCAAGGCGCGCGACCTGACCGGCAACACCTCGCTGTTCGAAATCGCCGGGCTGGCGCGGCGCGCCGCCTTCGCCATCGGCAGCGATACCGGGCCGATGCACCTGATCGCCATGGTCGGCTGCCGCACGATCTCGCTGTTTTCGGCGGAATCCAACCCGGCCCGCTCGGCACCGCGCGGCGATGTCACGGTGCTGCACAAGCCGGACCTGGCCGATCTGACCTTCGCCGAAGTCGCCGATGTGGTGAACGCCGGAGGTTTTCTTCCGGCGTAGGCCTTGGATGCTAGGGGGCAATCACCCGTTCGGGCGGCAGGACGAGGGTGACGGTGGTGCCCCGGGCCGGGGTGCTGGCCAACTCCAGCCTGCCGCCGTGAAGGCCGACGATGCCGTCGACCAGCGACAGGCCGACGCCGATGCCGTTCTGGGCCCGGGATAGCGAATTGGCCACCTGGCGAAAGGGCTGCAGCGCCGTGGTGATCTCGCTTTCGCTCATGCCGATGCCGGTGTCGGCGACCGCTATCGACATCGCGCCATCCGGCCGCAGGCTCGCGGCCACCGTCACGGTACCGCCGCGCTCCGAGAATTTCACCGCGTTCGACAGCAGGTTCATCAGTGCCTGCCTCAGCCTCAGCTCGTCGGCCATGACCAGCGGCAGATCGTCCGCCATCTCAGCTTCCAGCGCGATCCCGTTCTCGAACGCGCTCTGGGTCATCAGCTTGACGCCGGATTTGACCATGGCGCGGATATCGGTCTCGCTCTCATGCAGCTCCAGCCGGCCGGCTTCGATCTTCGAAATGTCGAGCACGTCGTTGATGATGCGCAGCAGATGCTCGCCGGCGGCATGGATATCGTTGGCATATTCCCGATAGTTCGCCATCGCCTGCGGCCCCAGAGACTGGTCGCGGATGATCTCGGAGAAGCCGATGACCGCGTTCAGCGGGGTGCGCAGCTCGTGGCTCATATTGGCCAGGAACTGCGACTTGGCAGCATTGGCCTCGGTCGAGGCGGCGAGTTCCATCTCCAGCAACCGCGTCTGAAGTGTGCGGCTGTCGATCTTGGTCCGCACGATGGTGGCAAAGCTGGTGAAGCCGCTCGCCAACGCCGCCACCAGGATGACGACGAAAAGGGTGCCCATCAGGGTAAAGACATGGGCGATCTGCCCGCCCTGGGTGGCAAGGAGGACCAGCACCGAGATCAGGGGCGGGCCCATGAAAGCGACGCAGGCCACCGGCTGGGACGGCATCGACCCGACCGCGCCCGAGCCCAGCCCGCCGGCCAGGAACAGGATGACCATCTGCAGACTCATATCGTCGCGCGGAAAAGCGTAGATCATCGCCGCCGTCCACAGCAGGCCGGCGGCCAATGCCGAGAAAGTCGTCCGCCAGAGCGCCGCGCGGCTGACCTTGGCCGGTACCGGCCAGCGCCGCTTGCGCCACCAGCGATAGAGGCCGAGGGTCGAGAAGATCGCGAACAGCGCCAGCCAGACCAGGATCGCGGCATGGGAGAGGCGGCCCCAGAACACGCTGGCAAGAACAATACCGTTGCCGACATTGGCGACGGCGTGGAACGGCGTCTGACGCGCCAGATCGACGATCTGGCGCACCCGAAGCTCCGTCTCGAATTCCGGCAGATCCTCATCGAGCAGGGTCCGGAGAAACAACGGCTTACTAGACATGACTGCGAAGTTTCCCCGCAGGCCCTTCTTGCCGACTCGGCAAACGCGAATTCCGTGTGCCCTGGCTTTTTGCGAGCCTGATTGGACGGCGGTTACCCGTCCGTTAATAGCACACTACGACCGCCGGGCCAGTTTTGGATCGACGCTGGGTTTAGAGACGCGCGGCAGCCGCCAGAAATTCCCGGATGCGTTCGACGCTCTTGTTGCCCGGCCGGTCCTCGACCCCGGACGAGACATCGGCCATCTTCGCCCCGGTCAGCGACACCGCCTCCGCCAGGTTGTCGGCGGTCAGGCCGCCGGACAGCATCCAGGGCTTCCTGATGCTGACCCGCCGCAGCAGCTGCCAGTCGAAGGCGATGCCGGTGCCGCCGGGCAACGAGGTCACGTTCCGGGGCGGTTTGGCGTCGAACAGGATCCAGTCGGAAACCGCCTCGTAATCCGTGAGCGGCGTGAGATCGTCGGCGGTCGCCACCCGGATCGCCTTCATCACCGGCAGCCCGAAGCGTCCGCGGATTTCAGCCACCCGCCGCGGCGTTTCCGACCCATGAAGCTGCATGAGGTCGAGCGGCACACGCCCGGTCACGGCGCCGATCTGCTCATCACTGGCATCGACGAACAAACCGACGGCGCGCACCCCGGTGGGGAGCATGCGCGACAGGTCGCTGGCGATGTCGGGCGTCAGCGCCCTGGGCGACGGCGGGTAGAACACGAACCCGACCGCCCGCGCACCCGCCTCAGCGGCGGCGTGCAAGGCCTCCGGCGTGCGGATGCCGCAGATTTTGACGTCGATGGACAGGATAAGGCTCCGGCTACGGTCGCCCATACAGATGGGGTGCGCTCAGAGTAAAGAAATGCGTGCGAGAAGGCGATTGCCGCAGCTACGCCGCCGTCGATACCTGTTGCGCACGCGCCGCGGCCAATTTCCGTTCAGTCTCGGCAAGCGATTGTTCCAGTTCGGCGGTGCGCCGGACAAGCCGCCGGTTTTCCCGGCGGCGGTGGCGGTCGCCGATCCAGGTGACGATGGCGCCCAACAGAAAGCCGATGAACAGCTGGATCAGGGTGAGGACCGCGATCGGGATCGTCAGGTCGAACGGAAAGGGCCAGAGCCGCAGCGTGATCGGGCCCAGATTCGACACGGCGAACCATAAGACCAGGATCACGATCGGCGCCGCGACGATCCAGGAGAGTATCCGGACAGACTGCCTCATCAGACCCCACAGTGGGAGAGCCCGCTAAGGCGAAGCCTATTCGGCATTCAGCCTTTCGCGCAACTGTTTCCCGGTCTTGAAGAACGGGATGATCTTGTCGATCACCGCCACGGATTCGCCGGTACGTGGGTTGCGGCCGGTGCGGGCGTCGCGTTGCTTCACGGAAAAAGCGCCGAAGCCGCGCAGTTCAACCCGGTCACCCCGGGCCAGCGCCTCTGCGACCTCGTCGAATATAGTCGTGACGATGCGTTCAACATCGCGGTGGAACAGATGCGGATTGGCTTCCGCAAGCCGCAAAATCAATTCCGATTTTGTCATTTATTTATAAGCCTCCCCATCGGTGTCGTCGGGAACGCGATTCGCTTTTTCAGGTCCCTCTCCTGGCGCAGCTTTATCCCGCACCTTTCTGGAAATAACGGTGCCAACTCCCAGAGCGCGCGTCAAGGATAACCCACAACAACTAAAGGATATTTCAGGGAAAGGGCTTGGTACCGCCGAAATCATCGCGATTTGCGGCGAATTTTTGATGTCTTCGGCGGGCCGTACAGTGTACGGCCCGCCAGGAACCATGCCGAACTTACTCGGCGTCGCCGTCCTCAGCGGCGGCGGCGCCCTTCTTGGCCTTCTTGGCCAGGGCGGCACCGAGGATCTCACCAAGCGAGGCGCCCGAATCGGACGAGCCGTAATCGGCCATCGCCTGCTTCTCTTCCTCTTCTTCCTTGGCCTTGATCGACAACGTCAGGCGGCGGGCCGCCTTGTCGACCGTGCTGATCTTGGCATCGACCTTCTCGCCGACGGCGAAGCGGTCGGGGCGCTGCTCGGAGCGGTCACGCGACAGCTCGCCACGGCGGATGAAGCCCGGGACGACGCCGTTGACCAGAACCTCGAGGCCGCCATCGGTGACCTGGGAGACGGTGCAGGTCACGACCGAGCCGCGCTTCAGGCCGGACATCGCGTCCTCATGCGGATCGCTGGTTAGTTGCTTGATGCCCAGGCCGATGCGCTCTTTCTCGACATCGATCTCGAGCACGCGGACTTTGACCTCGTCGCCCTTCTTGAAATGCTTGATCGCCTCTTCGCCGGGCTCGTCCCAGGACAGGTCGGTCAGGTGGACCATGCCGTCGATTTCGCCCGGCAGGCCGACGAACAGGCCGAACTCGGTCGAATTCTTGACCTCGCCGGTCAGCTCGGTGCCGACCGGATGCTGGGCGGCGAAGCTGTCCCACGGATTGTCGAGGGTCTGCTTCAGGCCCAGGCTGATGCGGCGCTTGTTGGCGTCGACATCGAGGACCATGACTTCCACTTCCTGGCTGGTCGAGACGATCTTGCCAGGATGGACGTTCTTCTTGGTCCAGGACATTTCGGACACGTGGACCAGGCCTTCGATGCCCGGCTCCAGCTCGACGAACGCACCGTAGTCGGTGATGTTGGTGACGCGGCCCTTGAACTTGGCGCCGGCCGGGAACTTGGCGGCAACGCCCTCCCACGGATCGGCCTCGAGCTGCTTCATGCCCAAGCTGATGCGCTGGGTGTCGGAGTTGAAGCGGATGACCTGGACCTTGACGGTCTGGCCGATCTGCAGCGCCTCGGACGGATGGTTGACGCGGCGCCAGGCGATGTCGGTGACATGCAGCAGGCCATCGACGCCGCCGAGATCGACGAACGCGCCGTAATCGGTGATGTTCTTCACCACGCCGTTCAGGATCTGGCCTTCCTTCAGGCTGGAGACCAGCTCGGTACGGGCCTCGGCGCGGCTTTCTTCAAGCACGGCGCGGCGCGACACGACGATGTTGCCGCGCGAGCGGTCCATCTTGAGGATCTGGAACGGCTGCGGGGTGCCCAGCAGCGGGGTGACGTCGCGGACCGGACGGATATCGACCTGGCTGCCCGGCAGGAACGCCACGGCGCCGTTGAGATCGACGGTGAAGCCGCCCTTGACGCGGCCGAAGATGATGCCGGTGACCCGCTCCTGCTTCTGGAAAGCCTGGTCGAGAGCCACCCAGGACTCCTCGCGCTTGGCCTTCTCGCGGGACAGCATGGCCTCGCCATTCTTGTCCTCGAGGCGCTCGATGAAGACCTCGACGCGGTCGCCGATCTTGAGAGTGGACTGGCCGGTGGGACCGGCGAATTCTTTAAGCGAGACGCGGCCTTCCGACTTCAGGCCCACGTCGATCATGGCGAAATCGTTATCGATGCCGACGACGGTGCCCTGGACAACGGTGCCTTCGAAACTGTCCCGAGACTGCAGCGACTCCTCGAGAAGCGCTGCGAAACTTTCCTTACCCTCAACCGGAGCGGTGTTGCTCCGAGCGATCGCGGATGCCTTGGCCATACAAAATCCTCTGAAAACCCACGCCGTCGCCCCGTTTTCCTGACGGAGGAATGACGACCCTAGGGCCGGCCCCATGGGAACCGGCGGTTACATCGGCGCGCGCCACCACGGCGCAAGCCGGCCCTTGAACGGAACGAGACTTCGGCGGATCGACCGGACGCGCCCTCGGGACGGAATCCGTTGGGTAAGGCTTAAGTCGCGCGGGAAAGCCTGCCGTTTATGATCGACAGAGCGGCCGCGAGAGCCTGGTCGGCATCGAGCGCAGAGGTATCAAGCAAAAAAGCGTCGTCAGCCGGCTTGAGCGGGGCAACCGCTCGCTGACTGTCGCGCGCATCTCTCTGCTTCAGGTCCTCAAGGACGGCGTCGTATATAGCGGCTTGGCCCCGTCCCTGCAACTCTTTGACTCGGCGGCGGGCCCGTTCCTCAACCGCGGCAATGACATAGAGCTTCACGTCGGCGTCCGGGCAGATGACCGTGCCGATGTCCCGCCCGTCCAGCACAGCCCCCGCCGCCGGCCGGCCGTGGCTGGACGGATTGCGGGCGAAAGCGCGCTGAAGCTCAAGCAGCGCCGCGCGCGCCGCCGGCACCACCGACAGCTTAGAGGCCGCATCCGCCGCTTGGTCGCCGCGCAGGCGGGGATCGTCCAATGCCGACGGCCCTTCGCTTGCGATCCGGTGGGCCAGCATGCGCCCCGCCTCGGCCGCTGCGACCGGGTCGGCGGGATTGGCCCCGGTATCGGCGGCGATCATCCCGGCGGCGCGATACAACAGGCCGGTATCGAGCCAGGCATAGTCGAGCTCGGCCGCGATGCGCCGGGCCAGCGTGCCCTTGCCGCTGGCGGCA
>Ga0268266_10001220_pt1 | contig 31584 bp, 28 predicted proteins | sample KBSS13metaG_FD_190356 | JGI IMG/M metagenome (GOLD analysis project Ga0268266, IMG submission 190356) | Switchgrass rhizosphere microbial communities from Kellogg Biological Station, Michigan, USA - KBS S1-3 metaG (SPAdes) (version 2) | ecosystem: Host-associated > Plants > Roots > Rhizosphere... | reverse complement strand
CACGCCGCCGCCCGGAACAGCGCGGCCACGCCGAGCAGATAGGGCATGAGCCAGGGGATCGCAGGGATGCCGACGATGTCGCCCGGAACCATGTACCAGTCCTCGCCAAGATCGGGAAATCCTAGGCCTCGCGCCGCCAAGCCAAGGATCGCGATCGTCGCAATCGCGGCAACGAGCTTGGCCTTGATTGGTCCCAGCCAGCCAGCGCGCGTGAAGGCGAGCGCATAGCAGCCGGTCGCGACGTAAGTCAGCAGGCCGGCAAAGAACAGGAGCACGTCCGAGCTGTTTTCAGTCAGGGTGCCATAGACCGGCAGATAAGTGGCGGGCTTGTGCGCCAGCGTTACCATCCAGCCGATCAATATCGCCGTCCAGACGAGCTGGACAAGCGTGCCGAGCAGCCCGGCTGCTTGACCCAAAGGCGCGAACAGGCGCTCACCGGCATCTGCTAGCACGTCCTTCAGCATTAGGAACGCCGCGCCCATGAAAGTCGCGGAGACGAACAGGATGACGTAGCGGGTATGGTTCATCGCGAGATCGGCGGCAAAGGGCGGTCCATAGCCCGGCATCAGGGTGAGCAGTGTTAAGGGCAGGATCAGCAGCATGGCCACGACGACGATGCGTTGGCGGTTCTCGTCGCCCGAGCGCCAGGCGGGCCCCGCCAGACCATAGGCTGCGCCACCAATCACCAGCAGTTGCGCGACGGTGAGCGCGATGGCGAACGATGCGGAATAGCGGATCGGCGCGCCGACGATCCCAATCACGACCGGCAGCATGACGATCAGGAGCATCGCGCTCACTGTGCACCGGTCCCTGCTGGTCGCCATGATCGCTTCCTCCGCCGGAAGATCACTAAATGGCCCGCACCTATTTCGCAAGTTCACCACATGGACGGGTTTCAGGAAGCCTTCCGTGTTCCCGCTTCTCGATCGAATTTCGGGAATCGCCAGGTTTGAAGCGGAAAGGGGACGGGCAGGTTTCTGGTGATCACGGGTAGCTTGCGGCCGATCCGGACCGGGCGTAGGTTCTCAATCATGAGCGCCCTTCCTATGCTTCGAGTGGCTCGCCCAACCGATGACATGGAGGCCTTGCTTCCATTCTATCGAGACGGCCTCGGGTTCGAGATCCTATACCAATTTTCGGACCATGATGGTTTCGACGGCGTAATGCTCGGACGGCGCGGGGCGCCATATCATTTTGAATTTACGAGAGCGCACGGCCATGTTGCCGGGCGCGCTCCGACGCAGGACAACCTTCTGATCTTCTACTTGCCCTCTGTCGAGGAGTGGCAAGCGGCGGTAGATCGTATGGAAGCTGCGGGCTTTCCGGCAGTTCCAGCATTCAATGCCTACTGGGACCAGCATGGCCGGACCTTTGAAGACCCCGATGGCTATCGGGTCGTCATCCAAAACGCCGCGTGGAGCACCTGATGCGGTCGGCTTTGCGGTCCAGCGCTTGGACAACTGGACGGCAATAACCGGGCCTTATCCGACTACTCCCCGGCTTCCTAAAACGATTGAATTTTGGGGATGCCCGGCCGCTTGGGGGGCGGCCATTCTGAAGCGCTTGCAAAGCGGTCAAGATCTGCCCAATCTTTTCATGCAAGTTACCTAGGTGCCGCCGATGATCAGCATAGCTCTTGCCATGGCGCTCGCGCCAACTACCGATGCAAAGGCCACATGCGGAAGCGAAATGGCCGCAGCGACGGCGTGGGTTAGCCTCATAGACGCTGGGCGATGGGATGAAAGTTGGTGACGTGATGTCGTGGACGACCTCCGCACCAACGTAGCTGTGCGATGATGTGGTCGTTGTAGGTCCATGTGTGGACGACCTCCGCGGCGCAAGAACTTTTCGGCAGTGAGGACCTCGGTCGGGTGCATCCATGTGTTCGGCCTGTTCGCGCAGCACCGCATGGCTGCTGACCCTGATGAAGTCCGCAGGCTGGCTCCCTAATCACGTCATCGCGCTCGAAGCGCTGTGACCCCCTGGGTTTCACCAACCCCCGGTCTGACCGGTTCGTCATCACTACTAAGCTGCTCCAACGCATCCCATCACGCGATTATCGAGCGATCGGGATCTCCTATGCGGCGGCGTAGACCTCCTTCCGCGTCATCACGGCCCAGGCAATCCTGGCTGTTTTGTTGGCGAGCGCCACTGTCGCGATCTTCGTGGGCTTGCGCTCGAGCAGGCCCGCCATCCAGGGTTGGCGAGCCGGATTCTTGCGCGTCATTCGCATAACAGCAGTCGCACCGACGACCAGCAGCCGGCGAAGATAGCCATCGCCCTGCTTGGTTATTCCGCCCAGCCGCTCCTTGCCGCCCGAGCTGTTCGCACGAGGTGTGAGCCCCAACCAGGCGGCGAACTGACGGCCTGATCGGAACAGAGATGCGTCGGGCACTGCGGCAGCAATAGCCGAGGCTGTAATCGGGCCGATCCCCGGAATGGTGGCCAGCCTCCGGCTCGTCTCGTCGTTACGATGCCAATCGAGGATCTGCGCCTCAAGCCGATCAATCTCGCTCGCCAGCGCCCTCAGCTGAGCGGCAATGCCATGAAGGGCCGAGCGCGCGTGTGCTGGAAACTGATCCTGTTCTTCGTGCAGCGCCTTCAGGGAAGCCGCTACGCCGCCCGCGCCCAGGCCCGTCACAATCCCGTACTCAGCTAAGTGACCGCGAAGCGCGTTGATCAGCATTGTGCGCTGCCGGACCAGCAGGTCGCGGCTTTTGTGAAGCATCAACACCGCTTGCTGCTCAACCGACTTCACAGCGACGAAGCGCATGGTCGGACGTGTAACCGCCTCGCAGATCGCTTCGGCATCCGCCGCATCGGTCTTCCCGCGCTTCACATATGGCTTAACATAAGCCGGCGGCATCAGGCGCACTTCATGGCCGATGGCGATGAGCTCGCGCGCCCAGTGATGCGCCGACGCGCAGGCTTCCATGCCGATCAGGCAAGGCGACAACTCCGCGAAGAACCGCACGACCTCGGACCGGCGCAGCTTGCGCCGGATCAGCACTGCGCCATCGGCAGCGATTGCGTGAACCTGAAACACGTTCTTCGCCAGATCCAATCCAACGGTAACAACCTCCTGCTCCATGGAACGACTCCTAGACGTGGACCTACAACGACCACATCATCGCACAGCTACGTTGGTGCGGAGGTCGTCCACGACATCACGTCAGGGACAAAGCGGCTGCCGCTAAAATATCCCTGAATGTCCGCTCCTGCTCGGAGCGGACATCGATCTGCTGCCGAGTTATCTCAGGAGGTTTGCCTTCGCCAGTTCGACGACTTCATCCCCGCGGCCGTTCAATACGGCCTTCAGCATGTAGAGCGTGAAGCCCTTAGCCATCTCAGTCGTGACCTTGGGCGGCATGGCCAGCTCCATGCGCTCGACGACAGCATCGATCAGCACAGGGCCGTCATGGGCCAACGCTTCGGCCAGCTTGCTCTCGACATCGGCCGGATCCTCGATGCGAATGCCCTTGATGCCCACCGCTTCGGCCAAGGCTGCGAAATCGGGATTGTCGAAACCGGTCCCGAAATCGACGAAGCCCGAGGATTTCTGCTCCAGCTCGATGAAGCCTAGCGAGCTGTTGTTGAAAACGACGACCTTGACCGGCAGCTTCAGCTGCTTGAGCGACAGCAGATCGCCCATGAGCATCGTGAAGCCGCCATCGCCCGATAGCGAGATGACCTGGCGTTCAGGGTGCGCCGCCTGTATCCCGATCGCCTGAGGCATCGCGTTGGCCATGGACCCGTGCCAGAAGGAGCCGATAAGTCGGCGCTTGCCCCCCATCGCGAGATAGCGTGCGCTCCAGACTGTCGGCAGGCCGACGTCGGCCGTGAACGCCGCATCTTCGCTGGCGAGCTCGCTCAGCACGCGAACGACATGTTGCGGATGAAGCCTTCCGCCGGGCCGGCCGTCGGCCAGCTTGTCGAGCGCGGCACGCGCCTCGGTATAATGATCGACGGCAGCGCGCAGATGGCGATCATCGCTCTTCTCGACGATCTTCGGCAGCAGCGCGGCGACCGTGTGCTTCACGTCGCCGATCAGGCCTTCCTCGACCGAGGTGCGCCGCCCGATCGATTCTGGTCGGATGTCGATCTGAGCGACCCGCGCGCCCTTCGGGTAGAATTGCCGGTAGGGGAAGTCGGTCCCCAGCATCAGGAGAGCATCGCAGGCGCCCATCGCGTAGTAGCCCGACGAGAAGCCGATGAGGCCGGTCATCCCGACATCATAGGGATTGTCCCATTCGATATGCTCCTTGCCGCGCAACGCGTGGACGATCGGCGCCTTGAGCGCTGCGGCGAGCGAAACCACCTCATCATGCGCGCCCTCGACGCCCCCACCGCACAGCAGGGTCACGCGCTGCGACCCGTTGAGCAATGCCGCGAGCCGATCGAGCGCGTCTTCGGGGGGAATGATGATGGGTTTGGGCGGCTTCAGGGACAACGGCTGTGGCTCGCTCGCGACCGAAATCTCCTTCAGTGCTACATCGCCCGGGATGACCAGTACCGAGACACAGCGCTCCGCGACCGCCCGGCGGACCGCCATTTCCATCGCGCGCGGCATCTGGGCCGGGCTGGAGACAAGTTCGCAATAGCTGGAGCACTCGCGGAACAGCTCTTCCGGGTGCGTCTCCTGGAAATAGCCGGAACCGATCTCGGCTGACGGGATGTGGGCAGCGATCGCCACCACCGGCACACGCGAGCGGTGGGCGTCGAAGAGGCCGTTGATAAGATGGAGATTGCCCGGGCCACAGCTGCCCGCGCAAACCGCCAGCTCACCGGTCGAGTGGGCTTCACCGGCAGCGGCAAAGGCGGCAACCTCTTCGTGACGTACGTGCAGCCAGTCGATCCCGCCTTTGCGACGAAGCGCATCGGTGAAGCCGTTGAGGCTGTCACCCACGATGCCATAGATCCGCTTCACACCAGCGGCCTTAAGGGTATCGACCATCTGATCGGCTACGGTAGGCATGAAATCCTCCTCGTCGGTTCAATTGTGGAACGTCGTAAAATCGGCGAGCGCCGCGCGGGGCGTCCGCAGCGCATTCTGGACCGCATCCCGGTCCTCGAAGCCCAGCGCCATGCCGCAGACCACCATGTCCTCCGTCGGCAGCGCCAGGAGCGAACGGACAACCTCGTGATAGGCCGCGAATGCAGCTTGTGGGCAAGTCTCCACGCCGAAGGACCGGGCGCCGATCGCCAGACCTTCGAGAAACATGCCGACGTCGATCAGAGCACCGAGGCCAAGCCGGCGATCCGTGGTGACGATCAGGCCGACCGGAGCACCAAAGAAGTCGAAATTGCGGTCGTGCCAGGCGCGCGACGCTGCGCGGTCGCCCTTTTGGATGCCGAGCAGATTATAGAGCGCCCAACCACCTTGCCGACGCCGACCCAGATAGGGTTCGGGCCAGGTCTCGGGGTAGTAGTGATATTCCATGGCCGGCTCGGGCGTGTCGTCGGTTCGCGTTGCCATGATCGCGTCGGTGAGCCTTGATTTGCTGGCGCCGGTCAGCACATGGAGCTTCCAGGGCTGGCTGTTGTTGCCGCTTGGGGCGCGGGCCGCAGCTTCGATCAGGCTCCCGATCACTTCCAGCGGAACATCGCGATCGATGAAGGCCCGGACGCTCCGGCGCCCGGAAATCGTCTTGAGCGTCGGGGTCCAGTTCGGATCCAGGCCGTCCATCTATCGTCTCCTCAGTCCTGGGTCTCGTCGAGACGGTCATTCTGCATGGGAAGTTTCCTCAGACGAGATATTGTTCTCGCGCTGCGGCGAGAAGCTCGCCCCGGAAGTCGGGGTGGGCGAGTGCAACCAGAGCATGGACGCGCTCGGTCGACGAGAGGCCCTTGAGGTTGGCCACGCCATATTCGGTCACGATATATTGGGTATCGATACGAGGCGTCGTCACCGGGCCATCAAGTTGCGGAACGATCTTGGAGATCTTGCCCTTGGCGGCCGTGGACTTGGTGGCGATGATCGACTTGCCGCCCTTGGAGGCATAAGCGCCGCGCACGAAATCGAGCTGACCGCCGCTCGCGCTATACTGATGGCCGAGCATGTGTTCGGAATTACATGCACCCGTGAGATCGACCTGGATCGTCGCGTTGATCGAGATGAAATTGTCGATCTGCGCGATAACCATCGGGTCGTTCACATAGTCGACAGGCCAGCTTTCGACCGAGGGATTCTCGGTGAGATAGTCGTACATGGCCTTCTGACCCATCGCGAAGGTAAAGACAGACTTGCCTCGATTGAGCGCTTTGCGGCGATTGGTGACGACACCGGCGCGGACCAGATCGACCAAGCCCGGGCACAAAGCTTCGGTGTGGATGCCGAGATCCTTGCGATCCATCAGATGCGAGCAGACGACGTTTGGCAGAGCGCCGACGCCCATCTGGAGGCACCCGCCGTCGGGCACGAGGTCAGTGATCAGCTTGCCGATGACTTCGTCCTCTGGAGCCGGCGATCGGACGGGCATCTCAATCAACGGGACATGATGCTCGATGATGGCGTCGACTTCCGAAACATGCAGCTCGGCGCCCGATCCATGCACGCGCGGCATGTTCTCGTTCACTTCGACGATCAGGCGCTTGGCCGATCGCGCGACCTTCGTGGAATAGTCGTTGCTGGTGCCGAAGCTCATATAGCCATGGACGTCCATCGGCGAGACGGTGGTGAAAAATGTGTCGATCCCGATCTCTTCCGTCAGCAGGCGCGGAGCCTGGTGGAAGTTGCTCGGCACATAATTGATCACCTTACGGCCGCCATCCTCCATGCCGCGCTTGATCAGCGCGCGTTCGCTGGAGGTGATGAACATGCTGTAGGGGCGAATGCGATCGGTCAGCTCATAGCGGAAGATCGTATCCCCCGCGATCCGCGTGCCCTCGAAATAATAGACCCGCAGATCCTCCACCTCGCCGGCTTCGGCACGGACGGCCAGCGCGTTGAGCAGGGCTGGCGGTTCGGCGACAGCCATGCCCATCGAGATTCGGCTACCCGATGGAATGCGGGCAACAGCCTCGTCGGGGGTGGTAAGCTTCGACTGATACAGTGAGGCGATATCCATATCGCGTCTCCTTATGATTGGCGGTCGCCCGCCCCCCTCCTCGCTGCGAGCGACCGGAAGGGGTCAGTAGTTGGACGCTTCCTCGGGCGAATGGCCGCGGCGATAGACGAGCATGGTACGATCGAAGCTCATCACCTCCTTGCCGTCCTGGTTGATCCCGCGCGTGGAGACGGTGACGATTCCCTGGGTCGGCCGGCTCTTGCTTTCACGCTTATGCAGGATCGTGCTTTCGGCGTAGAGCGTATCGCCGGCGAACACAGGATGGGTCGCCTTCACCTTGTCCCATCCCAGATTGGCCACGACCTTGGCCGAGACGGTTCGCACGCTCATGCCGGTCAGCAAGGCGAGTGTGAACGTGGAGTCCACGAGCAGCTTCTTCCATTCGGTCTTTTCGGCATAGGCCTGATCGAAATGGACCTGCTGCGAATTGAGCGTGAGCAGGGTGAAATAGACGTTGTCGACGTCGAGCACGGTGCGGCCCGGCCGATGCTCGAACACGTCGCCGGGATTGAAGTCCTCCCAGTACAGGCCCGAGGTTTCGCGATAGCGCCGTTCGCCGACGGCCTTGTAGGCAGGCAATATGCTGTCCATTCGAACATCTCCTTGATTGGACTGTGTGGTGCGGGCAAAGGGCCCGCCGTGGTCAGGCGCCGACGGCAGCCAGGACGCGCCGCGCCTTCCGCGCGACCGCTTCGTCGATCATCTGCCCATCGACGACCCCGACGCCCTTCTCATTCTCGACAAGAATGACGCGGGCCTTTGCAACCTCCTCCTCGGAGGGCGTGAGCGCCTCATTGATTGGCTCGACCTGAGCGGGATGAATCGCCGCCTTGGCGGCGAAACCCAACCCAACGCTCCGCTTGATCTCATCTTTCAGACCCTGTTGATCGCAAACCGAGAAATACGGACTGTCGATCGGCAGGACCCCCGCAGCAGCGCAGGCAGCGACAAGCCGGCCGCGGGCATAGCTCAGTCCCTCCCAACCGGGGCCGACACCAAGATCGGCGGCCATGTCGGCAGCGCCCAGCATCAGGCCGCTAAGCCGGGGCGTGGCGCTCGCGATCGTGGCTACGGCGGACAGGCCGCGGGCGCTCTCGATCAGGCCGACAAGCTGCGCGTCCAGGCCTGCGCGCGTCAGCAGGCGATCGAGGATGATGAGATGATCGGCGCTTTCCGTCTTCGGCAGGACGATGAAGTCGGGCTTGGAGCCCTGTTCGATCAGCGCCTGCAAATCGGCCAGCCCATAGGGGGTGTCGATGCCGTTGATTCGAATGGCATGGCCGATAGGGCCCGTCTGCGGCACCTTCAGATAATCGAGCGTCGCCTCGCGAGCCTTGCTCTTCTCGTCGGGTGCGACGGCGTCCTCAAGATCAATGATGAGGACGTCGGCGCCCGCCTCGCGCGCCTTCTGGAACCGTTCAGGACGGGTGCCCGGCGTAAACAGCCAGGACCGGGTAGCTTGCGCCATGTCGCGCCTCCTTGTCCGTTGCGGACAACAGGTGGCGCCACTGCTCTCAAACATCCAACACATTGCAGATGCTTCCTCAAGACATATAATGTCTCACATGGAATTGCGTCACATCCGCTATTTTCTGGCCCTCGCCGACGAACAGAACTTCACGCGCGCCGCTGCGAGGGTCGGCATTGCGCAGTCTCCCTTTAGCGCCCAGATCAAGGACCTCGAACGCGAGGTCGATGCGCAGCTCTTTCACCGTGTCCCGCATGGCGCCGAGCTGACGGCGGCCGGTCAGGCGTTTCTGGAGGTGGTGCGGGTCATGCCCAACCTGGCCGCGAAAGGCACCCATGCGGCGCGGCGAGCCAGTCGAGGCGAGGTCGGCTCGCTCAATGTGGGGTTCACCGCGTCATCGGCGTTCAATGCGGTCGTCTCAAACGCCCTGCGGTCATTCCGTCGCGCCTATCCCGATGTCTACGTGACGCTGGAGGAGGCCAATACCACCCGCCTGCTCCGGGGGCTCGAAGAGGGTACGCTCGATGCCGTGTTCCTGCGCCCAAACGCAACGGGCATAGAAAATTACCAGATGCGGCATCTGTCCGACGAGCCGCTGATAATCGCGCTTCCGGCGGCGCATCCGCTGGCGGGGCAGTCTGAAATCGCACTTGGCGATCTGCGGTCTGATCCGCTGCTGCTTTTCCCGAGGCCGGTCGGACCCACACTATACGACACGGTCATCAAGGCCTTTCGGGATGCGGGCGTTGAGCCGATCCTTGGGCAGACCGCGCCGCAGATCGCGTCGCTCATCAATCTGGTCGCCGCGGCGTTCGGTGTGACGCTGGTGCCTGCGTGCATGGCACAAGTCGCGGTCGCCGGAGTGGCCTACCGTGCGATCGCCGGAGACGCGCCCGTGGCGCAGATCGCGCTCGCAACCCGTCGGGGCGAGACCAACGCGATCGTGCGCAATTTCGTGGCCCGGGCTGTCTCCTGACAGTTCGGCTGATCGATCGTCGCCGAATGCTTACGTAAGGCCTTCAACGGAAGGCCGTCATCACCAGCCGGTCGAACATGCGATCCGAGAGCAGGCGTCGCAGGAACAGCAGCGGCCGAGCGGCCAGGCCGCCGCTATATCGCGTGGCGGGCCGGCGCGCATTAATCGCCTTCATCACCATGTCCGAAACTACGCTAGGTGGCGGTGCCTTGCGGCCCTGCATCTTGCGGAATTTCGCGACCATATCGCCATATGGGCCGTCGCCGGAAACGCGGCTGGCGCTCTGGCCGGCGATGCTCTCCCACTCTGTCTCAATGCCGCCAGGTTCGATCACGACAACGTCGATCCCGAACTGCCGAACCTCGTTACGCAGCGCGTCCGAATAGCCCTCGAGTGCGAATTTCGAGGCGTGATACCACCCACCCAAGGGGAGCGCGAACTTGCCCCCTATCGAGGAAATATTGATGATCCGACCGGAGCCGCGTGCTCGCATCATGGGCAGGCAAAGCTGGACCAGCCGGCCGATGCCGATAACATTGGTCTCCAGCTGCCGACGGGCCTCGGCCATCGGCACGTCTTCGAGCGCACCATACTGCCCATAGCCTGCCGCATTCACGAGCACGTCGATCCGGCCGCTCTCCTGCGTGATCCGGTCGATCGCCCGCACCATCGACGCGTCGTCGGTGACGTCGAGCGCGATCGCCGTCGCACCGATTTTCTCGAGATCGACCATGCGTTCGACGCGGCGTGCGCCGGCATAGACGCCGTAGCCGGCCTCCAGCAGCCGTTCGGCAATGTCCTTCCCCATGCCGGACGAAGCTCCGGTGACTAGGGCTACGGGGTTTTCGGCTGTCGGCATCGCAACGTCACTCCAACATGTTTTCAACGAGTGACGCTTCAGATAAGCTGTAGGGAAACCCCACAGTCAAGAGGCCCGTCATGCTCATCAACGAGATCGCTCGCATCGCCGGCATGTCGAAGGATGGGATTCGCCATTACGAGGCAATGGGGTTAATCGCGTCGACGCCGCGCGAGGCCGGAAGCCGCACCTACCGCGACTATGATCCGGCGGTGCTCGACACCGTCGAGAAGGTCCGACAGGCGCAGCAGCTCGGCTTCTCGCTCAAGGAGATCGGCCCGCTGCTCAAGGCGCACGGATCGGCGAACCTTACCCCCGAAGAGACCGTCGATTTCCTCGAAGCACGGCTCACCGTGATCCGGGAAAAGCAGGCGGCTCTTCAGGAGGTGGAGGATTTCATCGTGGCCAAGCTCGCACACTATCGACTGGCCTTGGCAAGCTGATCAACCGGCCATGTCGAGCAGAAGCTTCCCTGTGGTGGCGCGGGATTCGAGATCCAGATGGGCCTCTGCCGCATCCTGCAGGGGATAATGGCCGCCAATGCGGATGCGGAGCGCGCCACGCTCGATCCAGTCGAACAGCTCGGCGGACCGCTCGAGCAGAGCCGCACGAGATGAGAGGGAGTCGGAGAAGATCGGGAAGCCGATCTTGATGCTCTTCTGCATCGTCGCGACGTTGAGCGGGGGCGGCGCCCCCAGGACCGGCCCGTAATAGGCGAAGGTGCCGAGTGGGCGCAGCGACGCCAGCGAGTCCGCGAAGGTCGTCGCTCCGGACCCGTCGAACACGGCATGAACACCCACACCTTCTGATGCCGCGATGGCCTGTTCGGCAAAGTGACCATCCGCATCGATGATGACATGGTCTGCGCCAGCCTCGCGGGCAGCATCGGCTTTTGCGGCCGATGACACGCGGCCGATGACCGTTCCACCGCGCATCTTCACGATGCCGCATAGCAGGCTGCCGACGCCACCGGCTGTGGCATGGACCAACACGATATCGCCCGGCCTCGTTTCATAGAAGCGGGTCGCGATGTGGTTTGCGGTCAGTCCCTGTAGCATGGCGGCAGCCGCAGTCTCGTCACTGATCGCCTCCGGCACCGGCACTAGCGACGCGGCCGGCGCAATGAGGCGATCGGCATAGCTTCCGGGCGCATAAACCCAGGCGACGCGCTGGCCGACGACGAGGTCTTGTACGCCATCACCCAGCTCGGCGACGCGCCCCACCCCTTCCACGCCGGGTACGAGGGGCAATTCGCGATCGCGCCACAGCATTCCCCGCCGAACACCCGTATCCATGAAGTTCACGCCTGCATGATGCACATCGACCGCGACTTCTCCGGGCCCGGGACAACGGGGCTCCATCGTCTCGATTTCAAGTACGTCGGGGGCACCGTGATTTCGGATAACAATGGCACGCATCGATAATCTCCAGTTGGAACGATCATTCAAGAAATGGGTAAAATGACTAGCGGAGCGCCCGCAGACCGAGCTTCGCCATGCGTTGCAGACTGTCGGCACCAGCCCCTGAACGAGCCGCGAGCTTGAGGGCAGAGAGTTGGGTCATCAAAAAGTCCGCGGCCTCGGCAGGCGCGATATCCGGAGACAGATCGCCGTCTTCCTCGGCGCGAGCCACGCACCGCTGGAGTTCCGCATGAAGCGCCCGGCCGGCATCCCTGGCAATCTCGACCACGTCTGATCGGTCGCATCCGAATTCGCTGACCGCCGAGAGGCCAAGACAGGCCCGCGTTTCGGCTGCGGAGGCCGCGAACGCTGAGAGATGAGCCCGCAAACCGTCGATTGCTTTGGGTTCGGACTTCAGCGCTGCAAGCTGCGCGCCGATGCTCTGGCGCGTGTAGTGCCGGAGCGCAGCCAGATAGAGCTGCCACTTGTCGTTGAACGTGTCGTAAATGCTCTGGCGGCCAATCCCCATGGCGTCGGTGAGCATCTGCGCCGACGTGCCCTCAAACCCATGTTCGGCAAAAACAGGGATCGCCCGCTCCAGCACCTCGTCCCGATCGAAGGATTTGCTTCTCGCCATCTCCGCCACATGGCGTATCTGGAACGATCATTCAAGATGGAGTGCGTCTTTGAGGGGACATTCGCTTTCCAGCTATCTGAATCTGTTTTGATCCCGGCCTTCGTTCATGGCCGCCCGATAGGTTTCCGCCGCGATGTTGCGCCCGCACAGGACGACGACGACGGACTTGCCTTCGATCTCGCCGCGAAGCTTCGCAAGACCGGCGAGCGCGACGCCGGCCGCACCTTCGATCATCCAGTGATCATGCTCGGCAAGCGCCCACATCGCCTCCTTGATGAGCCCCTCGTCAACCTCGACGCGCCGCCCAATTACGCCACTGGCGATTTCGAGCGTGACCGATCCCGGCTCGATGCCGCCAGCCGTTCCGTCGGAGATCGTGTCGGTCTCCGGTACGTCATGGATATGACCCGTCTCGATCGCGCGCAGGAGCGCTGGCGAGTTGCTGGGCCAGCAACCGACCAGCGTCGTCTTCGGCGCGAATTTAGCGAGCGCTGCGCCGACGCCGCTGGCAAGGCCACCACCTCCTACCGATAGAAACACCATGTCGACGTCCGCCACGTCGTCCAGAATCTCGGTTGCGATCGTGCCTTAGCCGGCAATGACGTCGAGGTCGTTATAGGGCGACACGAAGAGACGCCCGGTTGACACTCCCTCCTTGGTCGCCGCCATCTCCGCTTGGAGTCCGCCACCCTCTATCAGGCGCAGATCGGCGCCGTAGGAGCGGATCGCATCGAGCTTCGAGGGCGATGCTTGGGTGGATGCGTAGACGATCACCGGCACACCCGCGTTGCGGCCTGCCAATGCCACAGCCTGACCGTGATTGCCGGACGAGGCCGTGACCACGCCCCTCTTGCGCGCATCAGCCGGCAGCAGCCGGATCTTGTTACTGGCGCCTCGGTACTTGAACGAGCCTGTGGTCTGGAGGTGCTCGCATTTGAGCAGCACGTTGGCGTGGAAGAGGCTCGACAGGCCATGGCTGCATGCCAGCGGGGTCCGCAGCATCTCGGGAGCCCGCTGCTCCGACGCATCCCGGATGGACGCAGCTAGATGGTCAAACATATCTGTCCCCTAGATTAGATTGTTTGTCTAATATAGACTGATGTTCTAATTTTGGGAGCCAGCGTTGTCCAAGGGATCGAAATTCGCGCATCCTCACCAGCCGGTCGCGGATGCCATCGCTTCGCTGTTCGCACCATGGGTCGAGGTCGCGATCCATGACATCGCATCCGACAGCCTTGCCTATGTCGCATCGCCCATGTCCCCCCGTGCGCCAGGCGACCCGTCCGGCCTCGCCGATCTCGGGACGCCCTCGGAGGCCGGGTTCATTGGGCCCTATGAAAAAACCAACTGGGATGGCCGGCGTATCCGCTCGGTCTCGGTGGTGCTCGCGGGCGAACCGGCATCGATGCTGTGCATCAACGCCGACGTGTCCCGGTTCGAGGCCATGCGCGAGATGCTCGACATGCTGCTCAAGCCCGTGCAGCCGGCAGCACAAGCCGAGGCGACTCCGCTCCTGCGGCACGACTGGCATGAAAGTCTCAACCGCTTCATCGCGGGCTGGAGCGCACAGCGGCAGCTCGACGCTCGCTCGCTCGGGCGCGAGGAGCGGCAAGCCCTGATCTCTGCCATCCATGAGAGCGGCGGGTTCGAGGCGCCGCGCGCTGCGGCCTATGTCGCGGGCCTCCTCCATGTGAGCCGTGCCACGGTCTATAACCAGCTGGCTGACCTTAAACGGAAGGTGCTGGCAGCATGAAGATCGTCTCACGCGCTGAGATCCAGGCGGCGCTCGATCTTGATTATGCGTTCGAGGCCATTCGGCACGGTTTCATCGCGCTGGCGGACAATCGTGTGCAGCTCGGACCGGTAGGACATCTCGCCTTCCCTGCCGCCCGAGGCGATTGCCACATCAAATCGGCGGCGATCGAGGGTGGGGACGTGTTCGCGGTGAAGATCGCGGCCGGTTTCGCGGCGAACGCCGAACGAGGCCTGCCGACGAGCAACGGCATGATGATGCTGTTCAGCGCGCTCACCGGAGAACCACTGGCGCTGTTGCAGGATGAGGGTTGGCTGACCGATTTGCGGACCGGCATCGCCGGCGCGATCGCCGCACGCGCCATAGCGTCGCCAGGCGCAAGCACGATTGGCATCGTTGGCACAGGCATACAGGCCCGGCTTCAGGCCGAACTGGCGGCAGGGCATTGTTCTGCATCTCGCATTGCCGTGTGGGGACGTCGTGCCGAACAGGCGGCTCGGCTTGCGGCCGAACTGGCCCGCGAGGGCTTTCCCGCAACAGCTGTCGCTTCGTTGGAAGCGCTGGCCGAGCAAGCCGATGTCGTTATCACCACGACGCCGGCGACGACGCCCATGCTGACGCACGACATGTTCCCCGGAGTGGCACGCATTGTCGCTGTCGGGGCGGACGCCCCGGGCAAGCAGGAACTCACCAGCGAGCTGACGGCCAGCATGGACATCTGGATCGCAGATGCGATCGCCCAATGCCTCGACCATGGTGAACTGGCGCGGCCCTATGCCGATCGGTTGATACCCGCGGTGCGTGTGCAGGAGCTGGGCAGGCATCTTGCCGCGCCAGAGACGTTTCGCCCAACCGACCGCATCCTGGTCGACCTGACGGGCGTCGGCATCCAGGACCTCCAAATCGCAAGCGCGGTCTGGTCGGGGCTGGACGCCCATCAGGTCGATCGGGCTCACGCAGCAGACCGGCCGTAGGTCGTGTATCCCTCGGCGCCGCCGAGATAGAGCTTGGAATAATCGACCTCGCTAAGGTCGGAGCCGGCCTCCAATCGCGAGGGCAGATCCGGATTGGCGATATAAGCACGGCCGAAGCCTGCAAGGTCCGCTTCACCGCTTTCGATCATGCCGGCATATTGCTGCGGCGTCAGGCTACCGTCGACCAGTACCGGCCGCGTGGTCAGCGGCCGCAGTGCTCGAAACAGGGCGGAATCCGCAAGGTCAGGAAAGTAGAAATGCAGGAACATGAGATCACTACGCTTGGCGATCTCACCGAGCAGATAGCGATACGTCGCCTCCGCATCCGCCTCCTCGATCTCGTTGTTCGTCCAGCTGGGCGTCAGCTTCATGCCCACATATTCAGGGCCGTTGACGGCGATCACCGCATCCAGAACCTCCAGCGCCATGCGAGCGCGGTTCTCGATTGTGCCACCATAGCGGTCGTCGCGGGTGTTCGCGTTGGTCGAGAGGAATTGGTGGATCAGATAGCCCGAGTCCGCATGGATCTCGACACCGTCGAAGCCCGCAAAGACGGCCAGCCGCGTAGCATGGGCAAACTCGGCGGCAATCAGCGGCACTTCCTCGGTTTGGAGCGCGCGGGGTTCGACATAGGGCGTGACGCGCGGGATGTTGATCACGATCTGCCGGGAGGTATCCGGCACGGCGATCGCGGACGGCGCAACAGGCTGGACCGGCCGAGCGAGGAACTGGAGATTGTTCACGCGGCCGACGTGATTGATCTGAAGGACGATCCGTCCGCCTTGCGCATGGACGGCATCCACCACCGCCTTCCAGGCAATGGCATGTTCGGTCGTGTACATGCCGGGGCCGGTCAGAAAGGATCGGCCCACGGCACTCACCGAAGTCGATTCCGTGATGATGAGCCCGGCGTCTGCGCGCTGTGCGTAATATTCGGCCATCAGCGCGGTCGGCGTACCGTCGCCCTCGGCGCGGGTCCGTGTCATGCCTACCATCACGGTCCGGTTTGGAAGCAGGCGTCCCCGTCCGAGATCGAGGGGCACAAACAGGTCGGTCAGAGGTGAATGAGGCATCGTGAGAACTCCGCTTTGAAAAGGCGGGTCGGATATCGAGTGCGGTTACGGACTCGCAAGAACGGACAAAAAAGTATAATACTCACCAAATGGTAACTGAGTCTGCCGATCCGGCTCCTGGCGAGGCTCCCTCCTGTTCCTCCGAACAGCTCGAATCCGCCGTCCGCGTCCTCGAAGGGCGGTGGAAGGTGCTCATTATCTACCGGCTCTTCACGGCTCCCACCTTGCGCTTCTCTGAGCTTCAGCGTCTGATCCCCGGCATCTCGCAGAAGATGCTGATCCAGCAGCTCCGCGATCTCGAAGCCAACGGCATCGTGTCCCGGACCATCCATCCGGTCGTACCGCCCAGGGTCGATTATGCGCTCACCGAAGATGGCCGAGGACTGCTTCCAGCTTTGCGCGAGTTGCAGACCTGGGCCGCAAGCCGGACAACGCCAGCCTGACCCTCACGGCCCTCAGCTCGGCCACGGGAAGGGATGGTCGGCCGGAACACGCGAGCTGGCGCGGTAGCTCTGGATCCAGCCCGGATAGGTCGCGGGAATCTGGCTGACCGCATCCAGCGCTGCCATATCCTCATCCGAGAGCTCGACATCGACAGCGCCAAGATTGTTCTGAAGCTGGCTCAGCCGCTTGACCCCCGTAATGACGCTGGTGACGGCCGGCTGTGCGAGAAGCCATGCCAACGCCACCTGTGATGGGCTTGCCTCGATCCGCTTGGCGACCGCGTGCAGCACGTCGATGATGGCAAAGGCGCGCTCTTCATCGACGGGGGGAAACTGGGCGCCTGCGCCCCGCATATCTCGGCGCGATCCGGCTTCGGTCTTTCCATGACGATCGAACTTGCCGGACAGCAGGCCGCCCGCGAGCGGGCTCCAGCACAGCAGCCCAAGGCCCAGATCGGTGAGCGCCGGAATGATCTCGCGCTCCACGTCCCTTCCCGCGAGCGAGTAATAGGCCTGGGCCGTCACATAGCCGGTGAGCTTCATGCGCCCCGACACACCGAGACCTTTGACGATCTGCCATGCGGCATGGTTGGAGCAGCCGACATAGCGAACCTTGCCGATCCTGACCGCATCGTCGAGCGCGCCGAGCACTTCTTCAAGCGGCGTGAAGCGGTCGAAATTGTGGAGCTGATAGAGGTCGATATGATCGGTCTTCAGACGCTTCAGGCTGGCATCGAGCGCGTCGAGGACATGGATGCGGGACTGGCCGACATCATTCGGCCCGGGACCCGTTCGACCGCTGAATTTGGTCGCCAGCACCACATCCTTCCGACGGGCATCCAGCACCTCGCCGAGCATCGTTTCGGACGCCCCGCCGCCATAGACGTCGGCTGTGTCGATAAAATTTACCCCAGCGTCGATCGCAGCGCCAACGATGGCATCGACGTCGGATCGTTCGAGGCGGCCGATCGCATCCGACACTGGATTGGACGGGCCGCCGAAGGTCATCGCTCCAATACAGATTCGAGATACGAAAGTGCCGGTGGAGCCAAGTCTCGCATATTGCATTGCGCTCTCCCGAAATTGCTCGGGTAAGACATAGCACTTGCAGTATGGACGAGTGACCTTCATACGTCCGCTATTGGTATCCATCTGTCCAAATGGTGTGTTCTTGGATCCGCTATCCGACATCCTGACGATGTTCACGGTCAATCGCGCCGTCCCGGTCCGCTTCGAAAGCAGCGGACCCTATGCGATGCGCTTCGGGCCCTATGAGCATGTGAAGTTCAGCGCCGTCCTGTTCGGGCAGGTCAATTTGCAGGTCGAGGGCCAGGGCGAGCCCATCCGACTGGAGGCGGGAGACTGCTATTTCCAGACCGATGGGCGGCCGTACCGCACCTTTAATAGTGAGGAAGCGGTCGAGTTCGACGGCACCGCCTATTTCATGGCGAACCGGAGCGTCGATGGTGTCGTGCGTCTGGGCGTAGGGGAGCCGGACAAGGTCGTCATTGGCGGTCGCTTTGCGTTCGACGAGGAAGGCGTCGCCTGGCTGCGCGAAGCGCTGCCGCCCGTTATTCACATCAAGGCCGACGCGCCGGAGGCGGCTGCGCTCCGGGATACGCTCGGCCTGCTCGCGCGCGAGGTCGGGGGTGGCGCGCCTGGCGAGACTGTCATCATCGATCGCCTCGCGGATATCCTGCTCGTGCAGGCGATCCGCGCCCATCTGGCAACGTCGGGGCCGCAGACCAACAATTGGCTGGCGGGGATAGCCGACCCCAGGATCGGCCGGGCGCTGCGCTGTTTCCACGCGGACGTGGCGCGGGATTGGACCGTTGCCACGCTCGCGCACGAAGCCGGCATGTCGCGGTCGTCGTTCGCCGAACGATTCCGCCAGCGCGTCGGACAGTCGCCGCTCGACTATCTCACCAAATGGCGAATGGCCCGGGTGCGACGTGCCCTGATCGACACCGATCTGGCCTTCGCCACCATTGCCGCGCGCAACGGCTACCAGTCGCGGACATCGTGTAGCCAGTCATTCAAGCGTGTCTACGGTTACGCGCCGGGCTCGCTCCGGAGCCTCGATCGTGACGAGGCCGGCGACGCTGAGGATACGCTTCCCGCAATGGCCTGACGGCAGCGGCGATCAGCCGTTTCCTGGGCGGGGTCGTGAATGCCGGAGGCAAGGTGCTGCGCATCGCGGCGATGGTTTCGTCGACGCTTCTGGCCCGCCCCATGGCCTTCCCCCAATGGCGCAAAACCGACATTTAGACATCGCAGGTAGATTTTAGGACGAACGGATACCCTTCCCGGACTAACGCGATCCAAGCGTCCATTGTGATCGATCGCTGGTCACCTCATTAAGGTGAGCGAAGGAGATCGACATGACGGATTTCACGCCCACCATGATGAAGGCCTGGCGTCTGACGAAGCTGGGCGACGAACTGACCTTCGAAACGGTTCCCGTGCCCGAGGTCCGGCCTGGCAGCATTCTCGTGAAGGTCGAGGCGTCTGCCCTCATGTCTTACATGAAGCCTTTTGTGGAGGGCAAACTCCCCCCCTATCACGCGCCCGACGGCGCATTCACGCCCGGCGGCAATTGCGTCGGCACTATCGAGAAGGTTGGGCAGGATGTTTGGCAACTAAAGCCCGGCCAGCGCGTGCTGCTATCGTCGTTGTACCAGTCGGCCGAGAACGTACCGGATCCAGCTCGTTTGCTGATCGGCGTGACCTCGTTCGGTCCTGAGAGCGAGCGCATCCAGGCGGATTGGCCGAATGGCTCGTTGGCCGAATACACTCTTCTTCCAGCGTCGTCTGTGGTTCCCGCCAATGGCTTTGACGATGTACCGGCAGAGAAGCTGAACGCCGCCGCTCGCTTCGTCGTCCCTTACGGCGGCCTCGTCCGCGGCAGGCTCGCCGCAGGCGAAACGCTGATCGTCAATGGTGCAACCGGCGCCTACGGCACCGCGGCCGTGTTGGTCGCGCTCGCTATGGGGGCGGGCCGCGTGGTAGCCGCTGGTCGCAACAAGGAAAAGCTCGATCGGCTCCAGGCGATGGGCGGCAGAGCGGTGTTCCCGGTTGCCTTGACCGGCGACATCCAGACGGATGCCAAGGCGCTTCGCAAAGCAGCGTGTGGCGGGGCTGACATCGCGTTCGACATGGTAGGCGGTGCGCAGGACCCGAACTCGACCCTGGCAGCGCTCAACGCTCTGCGGCGGGAAGGCAGGATCGTCCTGATGGGCAGCCTCATGGTGGACCTGCCAGTCCCCTACCTTCAGCTCATGCTGAACGGCATCGAGATCATCGGCAATTTCATGCACAGGACCGATGCCTTCCGGAATGTCCTGGCGCTCGTAAAGGCGGGCCGCCTCGACCTCGACGCCATCACGCCGACCGTCTTCCCCCTGGCCGATCTCATCCCCGCGATGGACGCGGCCGGCAATGCCGGCAGCCTCGAGCAGATTGTGATGCGGCCCTGATCCGAAAAGGAGACTATCAATGTTCGTACTTTCCCTACGGCCCAAGGGTACGCCCGAGCAGCTCGAACCCTTCCGCGAGGCTCATTATGCGTGGGCCGGCAAGGGCTTCGAGGATGGCCTCCTTCTCGCCGGCGGGCGTCTGGTTACGCCGACCGGGGGGATGCTCTTCGCCCGCAACGATCGGGAAGCCGTGGATGCCTTCGTGGGGGCCGAACCCTTCCAACGCGAAGGCCTCGCTGAGGTGGTGGTAAGCGAGTTGCAAGTCATGACCGTCGCGCCGGGTCTCGAAGCGCTCAAGGACGGGCCGCAGGACTAGACGCCATCATCGTACAGGGAGCGCCCGACCATGCATGAACTTATGACGATGATCCGCAAGCGCCCGGAGGTCAGCACCGCTAATTTCCGCCGCTTCATGGAACTGGAATATGGTCCGACCTATGTCGCAATGCCCCAGGTCAAACGGTACGTGCAGTATTATCTTGACGATCTTTCGTCAGGTTCGGGCGCTCCACCTGTGGATGCGATCGTTTACATCGCCTTCGAGTCGGTCGAAGAGATGAAGGTCGCGCTCGCGACTGAAAGCTACGTCAAGGCGGCGGCCGCACGCCAAGCCTATATGCTGGACGGGCCGATCGGCATCCACCCGACCGTCGTGGCAGCCATCAAAAATCTCGTGTGATTTCCATCCGGACATCGACCTTGCGAGATTTTGCATGAGCCTGGCGCAGACTCTGTCGCCCGTCCGCGAGCCTGCGCGGTTGCGGCCTTGTGCCTGGGAACTGCGCTCACGATCATCGACGGTTCGATCGTCAATGTGGCCCTGCCGTCGATCAGCCGCGATCTAGGCACTTCTGCTCAGCAGTCGGTGCTCATTGTCACCGTGTACAATCTGGTGCTCGTGATGACGCTGCTTCCTTTTGCGGCGATGTCCGATCGCATCCGCGTCAAACGCTCTTACCAGATCGGGCAAGCCGTATTTACCGGCGCGACGGCGCTTTGCTTCCTGGCGCGTGATCTCTCCACCCTCCTCGCGATCCGGGCCCTGCAGGCGCTTGGCGGGGCCGCCTCCCTCAGCGTCATGTCGGCGCTGATCCGTGCGATCTATCCGTCCGACAAGCTCGGCAAGGGTCTCGCCATCAATACGTTCACCGTGGCGATCGCCTCCGCGGTCGCACCCACTGTCGGCGGCCTGATACTATCGGTTGCTAGCTGGCCGTGGCTGTTTGCCGCCGGCGTGCCGTTCGCTCTCTTGTCAATGGTCTTGGGGTGGCGCGCTCTGCCGGAGTCGCCCCGCCATGAAGGAGGGCATCCGCCCGATTTCGTCGGTGCGGCTCTGTGCATAGCAACTTTCGGCGTGCTTTTCGGCAGCCTGCAACTGGCCGGGCATGAGGGATACCGGGCCGCAGCTATGATGCTGATGGCTTTCGGCATTCTGATTGGCGTGTTCTTCGTCCGCTACGAAAGGCGGCAGCCTCATCCTGTCATGCCGGTCGACCTCCTGCGATCCGCGCGATTCTCAGCTTCTCTGACGGCCGCGTTTGCCTTCTTCATGGCAATGACGATCATCGTCATCTCGCTGCCCTTTCGACTTGAGGCAGGTGCGCGGATCTCTCCTGCGAAGGTCGGGCTGATCCTGTCGGCTTGGCCCATCACGACGATGATCCTCTCGCCGATCGTCGGGCAGATGGCGGATCGTTTTGAGGGCGAGCGGCTCGGCGCACTGGGCATGATCGTGACGGCGCTTGGGATGGCGCTCCTCACCTGGCTCCCCGACCAGCCGGGGTACTGGGATGTCGCATGGCGAATGGCGTTGTCTGCGGTCGGATCGAGCATCTTCATGGTGCCCAACACCAAGCTGATCATCGCAGCCGCTCCAGGCCACAGGTCAGCGGCGGCAGGCGGCCTCCAATCGACAGTACGGCTGATGGCCCAAACATTTGCAGCGTTGATCGTCGCTGGCCTGCTCGCCGACGGGAGGACAGACGGAGAGCCGGCCCTTATTGCGACAGGCCTCGCAATAGGGGCAGCGCTCGTGGCACTCCTTCGGACTTCAGCGCCCGCGAAGGCGGTGCCACTACGGTGACCTGATGATCTAATGGCTATTCCGTCTGGCAGCTGCCGTTCGAAGCGCTTTAGAAAAGGTCCGCATTGGTCTCGAGCTATCCCCGCCTCGAATGCCTAGGGCTGGGACGAAGCTGTCGTTCCAAACCAACTCTTCAAATGTCGGCTTATGCCAAAAGCAGGCATTAACCCGTCCACTGCTCATCCCCAACCCGGCCATCCGTTTAGCTCTAAGTTTGGCTCCCAAGCCCATGCTGGGCGAACTGGACACGCCACAGTCGCGAGGTCGAGCGCAAACACGATCAGCAGCGAATTCCGGCCGGCAATTGCTTGACGATGCATGATTGGGACGCGAATATCGTCAAATGAACCTGACCGGACTCAAGTAAGGCGTGGCGAAGCACAAGACGCCGAAACGGAGGGGAAGGCGCATTCCGCCCCTTTCCGAGCGCTTCACCTTCCTCGGCGACGCTGTTTCTCCGGTCGACCGCAAGACGCTTCGTTCCGCCCAGTTCGAGGTCTCAGACGCGAGTACCGGGCAAGATCGAATCCTCAAGCTCTGGGCAAAGACTGGCACGTCGGCGGACGAGGACCTTAGGCAGCTCTGGTTGCACGAGATGCGGCAGGTCCAGCGGGTGATGTCCTACGCGGGTGCGCGCGAGGTCATCGTAGACATCCTGGAGTTCGTCGAGGACGAGGAGGAGTTCGGCGTTGTCCTCGAACATGCTGGACAGCCCCTGTCCGCCAAGCTCCGTCGCGTGCCGCGGCAGCATTGGCTCAAGAACATCAACGCGCCACGCGCGAGGGTCATCTTCTGGCAGAACATGCGCCGGATCGCCATCGCGCTAGGCATCGTCCACGCCCAAGGCCTAGTCCACGGCCGCATCGATGCCGATGCCGTGATGACCGAGGGCGCGGAGGTCCCAGACTTCCAGCTCACCGGATTCGAATGGAGCTTGTGGCTCTCTGCGGACAAAGCCGACTGGGCGCACGCCCGCCTCAACGCCAATGCGGAGGCGGTCCGGTCGGACCGATATTCCTTCGCGGAGGATTGGCGCTCGTTCGGACGGCTAGCGGCGCAGTGCCTCGAGGTCGCCGTCAGGAGTTCCGGCGAGATCGCGCCGGCGACGCCTGGGGGTCAGCTCGTCTCGATGTCGAACTCCGAGCGGGCCCTCCTGAGAAGGCTGGTGGCGCCGACGCGCCTCGACAATCTCGAGGCAGGCTCGATCGCAAGGGCTATCGACGACATCGTCGTGGAGGCCGGACGCGCAGGGTCGTCGAGGGCCGGAACGTTCGTCCTCATGTTCTCGCAGAAGTCGGGGCTCGGGGACGTCGTCTACGACATCACCGGCGGCGACATACCCAACGATGAGTACAGGAGGCAGCTGGACTGGGTTCGGGCTGACCTCGACCGCGGCGCCACGCTGCTCGTGCCCCGTGCGTTCGACTCCACGACCGGGAAGCTGCAGCTCGTGTCGTCGACAATGGTGTACGATCTCACCCCCATGTGGAGCGACGGCGTCGCCGCGTGGGACGTGGCGGTCTGCTCGCACGTCTCGCCGCGCGGCGAGACCCTCCGCATCGGCGACCAAGACGAACACGAACTGGGGCAACCGATTGAGATCGCGACATCTGTCAAGCACGCAACCGAGGTCAGGGCGCGGCTTGGGCCCGACGCACTGGTCTGGACTGGCTTCGCCGAGCCGAACGCCTCGTCGGCTCCATCGGGGCGGGCCGACCGTGTGCGCCAGGCGCTCCTCCTGGTGCAGATCGTCGAGTCCGTCATCAAGTCACTGGAAGTCTATCCGGTCGAGGTCCTACACGTTGAACGGGATCAGGGACGCAGATTCGCCGTGCTGCGCGCTGAACCCCGGAACGAACGGGACCGCGCGGCCGCCAAACTGCGCCTTCCCGAGACCGAGCGGGCGCTCCGACGACTGTTCGAGGACGACCAGCGCGACGCAGACGCGAAATGGCGGCTGTCGCTCGCCGCCAGCCTCGGTTCGGGCCGCCAGAACGACGTGCTCGCCACTTTCCTCGACATCGTCCAGCACAAGGGCCGGCACGCGCTCAGGTTCGAGCTCGACGACGAGCCGCCACGGGGATCCCCGCTCTTCCTGCGTCCCGAGCGCGACACCGGCACGGAGAACGCCATCACCAGGAGGCTGAAGAACATCAAGGCGCTCTCGACCCGCGTCGACCTGTCGGAAATGCTGGACGATCCCTGGCGGGTCCGACGATCCAGCCGGGAGACCATCGACGAGGCGGGGCAGAAGGACGAGCACTTCCTAGACCTTGACCCACCGAAGCAGCAGGCGCTGCTCGGCGCCTGGTCGACGTTGCCGTCCTACAACGTCGTGGGGCCTCCGGGCGTCGGCAAAACCCGTCTCGCGACCGAAGTGGTGCGGCGGCGCTTCGAGGACGACCGGTCTTCGCGGCTCCTCATCACCGCGCAGGGCCACGACGCGCTCGACCACCTACAGAGCGCCATCAGGAAGACCCTCGCAACCGGCGGTCTGGCCGAAGTCATCGTCGTCCGCTCGACGACCCCGGACCGCCGGTCGACGAGCGACGAGGATCTACACAAGACGGGCCGGGACTACCTCGCTCTGCTCTCCGAGAGCGAACTGTCGCGCGATGCGCCTCCAGCCCTCCGGGACCGGGTGAACGCCCTCACCGCGGCGTCTGGACGGCTGGCACGCTCGAAGGACGCCGTTGAGAAGGACGACCGGGTCGCCCTCAACGCCCTGTCGAGCCTCATCCTCGACGCGGCCAACATCGTCATCTCGACCGCCAACTCGGCCGATGTCGAACGGCTCGTGGAGGCGAGCGAGCAGTTCGACTGGGTCATCGTCGAGGAGGCCGCGAAGGCGACCGGACCCGAGCTGGTGGGCGCGCTGATGCTTTCCGGCCGGCGCCTGATGATCGGCGACCATCACCAGTTGCCACCTTTCGAGGCGGACCGGCTCGTGGCCCTTCTCCGCGACCACAGCGCCGTGGTCCAGGCGATCGAGATGGCAGACCAGTACGTCGGCCCTCTGATGCGGGACGGGGAGATCGCCGAGCTGGAGGTGTTAGCGGGTGATCCTGACGCGCTTCGCGACGTTGCGGACACCGCGCTGCGGCTGTTCGAGCCCTTCCGCACGTTCGTAGAGGAGGACGAGCGCCGGGCGCGGCTGACTCCGGGACACCGACCGATCTCCTCCACACTCACGTCCCAACGCCGCATGGATCCCGCGATCGCTCGGATCGTCTCGAGGGCCTTCTACCACGACAGGCTCACGACCACGCCCGGCCGTACGGAGGAAGCAGTCACGCGGCCACCGCCTTTCGACGTGCTCGCGCCGCTGCCGTCCTCGCCCGTCGTCTCGGTCGAGTTCAAGCACGTCAGCGCCACCGGCGACCGGGCCCACGTTGAACGAGGGAACCCAAGGTGGCACAACCCGGGCGAGGTGCAGGCGGTGATCGACGTACTGCGGCACGTGCGCGCCCGCGAGTGCGGGGACCGCCCCACCTTGGCGGTCCTCTCCTTCTACTCTGCGCAGGTAGAGAAGCTGGCACAGCGCATCGAGGTCGAGACCAGGGCCGGCGCTCTTTCGCATCTGGCGGGCTTCGCCCCCGCCATGCAGGACGGCGGATGGGTCGGCACCGTCGACGGCTTCCAGGGAAACGAGGCCGACCTCGTGATCCTGTCGCTCGTCCGGAACAACGCCGGCAGCGGAGCGCGGGCGCTCGGCTTCCTGCGCGACCGGAGACGGATGAACGTCGCGCTCAGCCGCGCGAAGTCGAAGCTGGTGATCGTCGGAAGCCCGTCCTTCCTCGTCGAGGCGGTGCGGGGCGTCAACCCTGACGCTGGCGACCACGATCTTTCCTTCATCGACGAAATCGTCGACACGGTCGACCAACTCAAGAAGGAGGGGCGGCCGGACGGGACGCCTTGCGCGGCCTCAATTGATCCTGCGAAGCTGTCGGGGGCGACGCCGTGCTGATCGCGATCCCCGTCTTCCGCCTGTCCTGCAAGGTCGGGATCGATCGCGGACGCGCCTGGAGCATCGTCGACGAGATGCTGCTCTGGGCAACCGCGGTGAAGCCGCGCTCGATCGCGCAGCTCTCGGCCGAATCTAACCTCCCGCGGCAGATCGTCGTCGCGTCCATCGCGAGAATGATGAGGTTCCGGCTCGTCGAGCTGACGGTCAAGGACAACAGCGCTAAATTCCAAACAAGCGCGTACGGCCGTGAGATCGTTGAGAGCGGTCGCCCGCTGCCGTTCTTCCCCAAGCGCGAGCTGCGTCGCGTAAGCTTCGTCATAGAACGTGCGACCGGCGGCTTCTTCCCATCCGGACAAGTGCGGGTGAGATCCGAGTTCGCGCTCAAGCAGGAGACGGACCCCGACATCAGAATCCTCGTCGTCCAGGGCGGGCCTCCGGTCTCCAACGAGGCCATGCTCGCAAAGCTCTCGCAGATCGCGGCGAGGGGCTGGGAGGAGCAGGTCGCGCTGGTCGACGGCCGGACCGCTTCGCTCCGACAGGAGTTCATGGTCATCAGGGTGGTGGATGGGGTTCCCCGCAACGTGCCGGAGGGCGCCTCGGAAGCGTTGCGCGCGATCATCGACGACGTCGCATCCCGGACCATGCCGAATTCGCAGATCCCCATTGGCTACGCCGGTCCCGCCGGGGAGGCGACGCCCGAACTCGCCGCGCACCGGTGCCACTTCGACCCCGCCGATCTCGTCATCGGCGGATCAAACCAACTCGAATGCCTTAGGGGTATGATGGCGCGCGCCCAGAGCCGCGCGGTCATCCATTCGACGTTCCTTGACCACAACCGGTTCAAGGACCTGCTCCCGGAGATCAGGGCAGCCTGTGCCCGCGGCGTGGTGTTCGACCTGATGTGGGGAGCCGAGACCATCGACGAGGTCGAGACGCGAAACACGGCCGCTGCGGTGGAGATCGCCAAGATCATCCGTGGCGACCGGGACCTCGCAGGCAAATTCCGGATGCACATGACCAGCACCCGATCCCACGCCAAGCTCCTCCTCGTCGACACGGAGGAAGGTGACTGGCTGGCCGCAGTCGGGTCGTGTAACTGGCTCTCGTCACCGTTCCGATCGACCGAGGTCACGGCCGTCCTGCGCGATCCCGCCGTCGTCGCGGACGTGGCCGTCATCCTCCAACGCCTCGTAGGGCGCCGCGGCCTCGCCGACGACTTAGCCAATGAGATGGGCCTCCTCTCCCGCGATCTCCGGAGGATGCCAGCCCGGCCCGGCCCCGCCGAGATCACGCTGCTGGTCGGCGACGGCCACGACTCTATCATGCGCGAGGTGAGTGGCCAAGCCAAGGAACGCCTCGTGATCGGCAGCAACCGACTGGGATCTACGGCCCGCCCGGGCGTCGTGATGCAGGGCGAGGCCGCGGCGCAGCGCGCCCAGGTCGGGGTCACCCTCCTGTATTCGATCGCATCCGGTCCGCTGAAGAACCGACACGCTCGCAAGCTCGCAGAGGAGGCAGCGGCGAACGGGGTCCGCCTCGTCAAGACCAAGACCATACCCATTCACGGGAAGTTCGTGGCGGTAGATGACGACGATCTTACCGTTACCAGCCTTAACTGGGCTTCCGCCTCGACCGACCCCGACCTTCCCGAAGGGGACGTTGGCGTCAGGATCCGGCTTGCGGATATTGCGCGTCAAGCCGTCGAAATACTGCAATACATCCATCCGGAGATGATCCAAGAGGACAGTGGCGGGTCAAGCGCGCCCGATCCGGGGGGGCGAACGGCCGACTTTGGGGCGCATTGCTGATGGTCCGCTTTGCCCAATTTGAACGGCAGCATAGGTCCAGACTGGACGTTTGTCGGCCCCGACCTTAACGACCGACTTTGGTCGAGTGGCGACACCGGCTTGTGGGACGTTGCAGTTATTCCCACGCAATGCGGCCGATGGCAGGTCTTGGCAGAACCGATCTTTCGAAATTAGACAGCTACCTGTCGGCCAAGCGCCCCAAATTTGGTCGTTCAGCCTGATAGGGCCGGACTCCAGGGCCTGCCGTTCGTTCACAGGACGATGGTATCACTTTGCCGCTGCGTCAGCGCTCAGCATAGACCAGCCTTTGCCATTCCGGCGGTGAGCGCTAGCGTATGCGAATGTCTGGCCCTGCCAATCCGCGCCTTACTCTCCTTAGGGACAAGATCGAGCGCGACATGCTTGATCCCCTTCGCAATCATGGATGGCAGTGCGGCATCACCGCCGAAGTGGAGCCTGGCGAGTACATTTTGGTATCCGCCGAACGCGGCGGTGTCGCGAAGTCCTGCGCCGTGCTGTATTCGTCGGCAACGGACCATGTTGTATATCGGCGGCTGGCAGGCGAAGCGGATGCCATCTTCATTCAAGGAGAACCCTATCAGTTGCAGTCCTTCGCCCGCGAATTCGCGGATCAGGTGCTCCAACTCGAACATTTCCAGGTCATTCTGATCGACTGGAACCGTGAGACTTCGAGCGGAAAGCTCGCGCCCGGAGCGGTAGGTGTCGAAGTCGTCGAAGACACTGAATGTCTCCCCGCGCGGCAGTTGCTGTCCGAGACGCCCATCGACGCCATCTGGCTGCGGCTGCGACAATTTCAGAGCGTCCGGCTAGCGCAAAAGCTCGTCGCCGAGCGCGCGACGCGCGGAGGCATTACTCTCGGGAAGGACGCCATTGAGAATAAGGCTCAAGGACTGGCATTCGCGCTTCGGAATGCCACCGACTATTTTCAGTCTTCGCAGACCCGACCAGTCAGCCAACGAATTCTGAGCCTTTATTACGGCGCCATGGCGTTCGCCTTCGCCGAAATGATCGCACGACCAGATGGTTCGCCGACTCTTGCCGAGATTGAGGAGCGCACCAAGCAGGGTCATGGCCTCTATGCGGTTGACGGCAAGACCGGCGACTTTGGTGACATTCTGGTCGGTACGATCCGTTCAGGGTTCTTCGGGCAATGGCTTGCGACGATGGGTGTTGGCATCGACGCCGCCCCGGCCGCCAAGCCTAAATCGAACACTGACGCTATGAAGCTCGCGGGTGAAACCGTGATCAGTCTCGAAGCGTTGTTCGCCCGCATTCCAGAGCTATCGGACCTGTTTCTCGATATCTTCGAGGGGCCAGCTTGGTGGCTTGAGCCGGGCTATGATCAAGATGCAAATGGAGGGATGCATTCAGCCGGTGTTAGGCCTATGATAACGCGTACCTATGCGACGCTAACGGATACGTCGAAGCGGCTGGGCATGGAAGACGTAGCGAGCTTCCCAGGACCGATAAGTGAGCTCCAGCCGCTACCATCCTCCGCCCGCGCACGACGCTTCCGGGCGGCTATCGATCATGATCCGGGACAAATCTGGTGGAACGCTTTGCCGCTTCATCACAGTCCGCTCGGTCCTACCGGCCTTATCAAGCCGATCTTTGGCACCGTCGGCGCGTATAGGGCGATCTGCTTTGTGCTGCTATACGCACTTTCAATCATCGTCCGGTACCGGCCAAGCGTCTGGCGCCGGGTGCAGGAGGGCGATCTCGACCATGTCCGAGTCCTGATCGAAGCGTTCCTTGAAGTGGTCGAGCGCGTGCTGCCGGAGCAGTTCCTCGCCATCGTCACGGGGGAGCAGATCTCCGCCAAACAGCCTGGCTCTTGGCGATAAGACTCTGTGGTGATGGCAAGGGGCGACGAGTTCACTCCAGCACCAAAACGAAAATACGGCGAACGAGAAGGGACCAGTCGAGAATGCACCCTACAAGTAGTCGCTTGGCACGCTGAAGTCTCTGCCCGCACCTCGTGATTTGGCGTCCGAAAGCTTTCAGGCCGCAACCGTCTAGGTCGTTGTCGATATCCGGTTCCAGCCGAGCGAACCCTGATTGTCAGCTCTCGGGATCAGCGGACATTCGAGCGACCGCACCGGAACGATGCCGTTGAAAAAGCGGCCTAAGGAGCGGAGCAGATAGCCGTGATGTTTGCGGACGAGCGGAGCTGCCGGCTCTCAGGCCCTTGCAGGTTGTCTGGCCAGGCTGATCTTGGCGAGCTTGCGGAGGTTCTGAGCGGCAGCAGCGAGGTGAAACTCGTCTCGGGCACCATTGGGGCCACGTAATCGCAGCCGGTCGAGCCGCATGATGCGTTTGAGGTGAGCAAACAACATCTCGACCTTCTTGCCCTCGCGGCGCAAGGCGATCCATTCGTCCTCTTGCGACAGGGACCGCGCCAGGTCGCGCGCGCCCTCGTGAAGCGAGCGGGTCACTTGCGAGCGGGCAGGATGGGTGTGCAGCGTGGCTTGAGTGCGCAACTGCTGCAGTCCTGCTGCCGGGCTCGGTAGCGGATGAAGCCGTCCTTGTCGGCCTCTGGCCGTGGCGAGGCGAAGTTGCGGTTGCGCGGTCGCAGGCGTTTACCTGCAGGGCAGACATAACTGTCATCCTTGTGATCGAAGATGAAGTCGCTGCGCTCGAACGCGCCATCGCTCCTGGCGGACTTATCGAAGACGGGCACGTGCGGCTCGATGCCACGCTCGTGCGCGAGCCAGGCGAGCATGCCGGCAGAGCCGTAGCCGGTGTCGCCGATCAGCTTGCGGGGCCACAGGCCATGGCGATCGGCTGACCGCTCGATCATCCGCTTGGCCGCGGTCACCTCCGCCTGGCGCACCGCCGTGCTCGCCTCGACATCCACGATCACGGCGTTGTCGACATCGATCAGATAGTTGGTGGAGTAGCAGAAATCGGCGCGTCCGCCGTGCGCGGAGGTATAGCGTGCCGCCGGATCGACGGGCGAGACGCGCTTGGGCTCGACCGGAGTTGCGCCGCCAAAGACGGCATCGTCGAGAACGGCAAGGTACTCCTCGACGGCACGCCTCGGGAGATCGGTGGCCAGGCCCTGCGGCCCCTCGACATAGGTCTGCCGATTAGCCTCGGCCCGGATCAGGCTGGCATCGACAGCAAAGCCGTCGCCTCCGACCAGTCCTTCCTCGATGCAGCGCCGCACGGTCGTTTCGAACAGCCGGCGGAACAGATCACTCTCGCGAAAGCGGCCATGACGGTTCTTCGAGAAGGTCGAGTGGTCCGGCACGTCGCCGTCCAGACCCAGACGGCAGAACCAGCGGTAAGCCAGGTTGAGGTGCACCTCCTCGCACAGGCGGCGCTCCGACCGGATGCCGAAGCAGTACCCCACGATCAACATGCGCAGCATCAGCTCGGGATCGATAGAGGGACGGCCGATCGCGCTGTAGAACCCCCGCAGGTGCTTGCGCATGCCTGACAAGTCCACGAACCGATCGATCGCCCTCAGCAGATGCTTGGCAGGCACGTGCCGATCCAGGCTGAACTCGTAGAACAAGGCCTCTTGCGCCACCCGGCGCTCGCCCATCATTGCTTTGCGTCCTTCAGCATCACAAC
>Ga0268266_10001219_pt1 | contig 31613 bp, 28 predicted proteins | sample KBSS13metaG_FD_190356 | JGI IMG/M metagenome (GOLD analysis project Ga0268266, IMG submission 190356) | Switchgrass rhizosphere microbial communities from Kellogg Biological Station, Michigan, USA - KBS S1-3 metaG (SPAdes) (version 2) | ecosystem: Host-associated > Plants > Roots > Rhizosphere... | reverse complement strand
ACCGTCTGGACCACCGGCACGCCGTGCCGCACCGCCGCCCGCACGACGTACGGCGAGAGCAGGGGGTAGACGTTGTGGACGTGCACGACGTCGGGTCGGTGCTCGGTCACGAGCCGGGTGAACCGGCGTACGCCGCCCGGCGCGTAGACGGGGCCTGGGGACGCCGCGAGCAGGCCACGCACGCCGTTCAGTGAGTCGCTGTCCTCCAGCTGCTCGATGACCTCGACACCACCGGACCGGAGCAGGTCGATCTCCGCCCTGACCAGGGTGTTCTCGCCGCTGGGTGTCGCGGACCGGTACAGGTTGTGGGCCACCAGGACGCGCAACGGACTACCGGCTGTGGCGCCACGCCGACAGCAGGAAGCGTGGGTTGCCCAGCAGGTAGCGACGCCACAGCCGGCGCGGCTCGCTGGCGAGGCGGTGGAGCCACTCGAAGCCGCTGCCGTGCAGTGCCTTCGGGGCCTCCTTGACCGAGCCGGACCAGAAGTCGAACGCCGCGCCGATGGGCACGACCGGGATCGACAGCAGCGGGGCGAGGCGGTGGACCAGGTAGTCCTGGCGCGGCGTCCCGAGGCCGACCCAGAGCACGCAGGCGCCCGAGTCGCGGACCCGGGCCACCAGGCCGTCGATGTCGGTCTCGGTGATCGGGGTGAACGGCGGCGTCTCGGTGCCGACGACCGAGATCCCGGGCACCTTGTCCGCGAGCACCTTCGCCATCTCCTCGGCGACGCCCTCCTTGCCGCCGTACAGGTAGTGGTGCACGTGCCCGTTGCCCTGCCGCACGACCTCACCGACCAGCTCGGCGCCGCGTACCGGGCCCTGCATCCCGCGGTGCCGGCCCAGCCAGGCCACCGGCGTTCCGTCGGCGAGGTTGAGGTCGGAGTCGAGGAGCGCGGCCCGCATCTGCTCGTCGGTGTCGACCAGGGACATGGTGTACGCGTTGCACAGGTGGACCTGGCAGGAGCGCCCCGCGAGGGCGTCCGCGACGATCCGCGCGGCGGCCCCGCGGGCGTCGGTCGCGGTGATCTGGACCGAGCAGACGTCGTACGTCACCGCGGCGGGACGGTGAGTCATGGTCACGCCACCACCTTGACACAACTGACCCGGCCGAGAAGGCGGTTTGGCTATGCTCGTGGCCCTCGACCGCCGCGTCTCCGCAGGCGGGAAATCTTCTCTCTCGAAACGGAGTGACCGTGCGCCGAGCGCTCATCACGGGAGTCACCGGCCAGGACGGTTCCTACCTCGCCGAGCTGCTGCTGGGCAAGGGGTACGAGGTCCACGGACTGATCCGTCGCGCGTCGATGTTCAACACCGGCCGGATCGACCACCTCTACCGCGACCCCCACGAGCAGGGTGCGCGGATGCTGCTGCACTACGGCGACCTCACCGACGGCGTCCGGCTGGTCAACCTGATGCGCGAGATCGACCCGGACGAGGTCTACAACCTGGGTGCCCAGTCGCACGTGCGGGTCTCCTTCGACGAGCCCGAGCACACCGGCAACGCCACCGCGCTCGGCGCGATGCGGCTGCTCGAGGCCGTCCGGATGTCCGGCGTGCAGTGCCGCTACTACCAGGCGTCCAGCTCGGAGATGTTCGGCGCCGAGACGCCGCCGCAGAACGAGGACACGCCGTTCTACCCCCGGTCGCCCTACGGCGTCGCGAAGGTCTACGGCTACTGGGCGACCCGCAACTACCGCGAGGCCTACGGGGTCTTCGCCGCCAACGGCATCCTGTTCAACCACGAGTCGCCGCGCCGGGGCGAGACGTTCGTGACCCGCAAGATCACCCGGGCCGTCGCCCGGATCAAGGCCGGACTCGACGACCACGTCTACATGGGCAACATCGACGCCGAGCGCGACTGGGGCTACGCCCCGGAGTACGTCGAGGGCATGTGGCGGATGCTCCAGGCCGACGAGCCCGACGACTTCGTCCTCGCGACCGGCTCCTCGATGACGGTCCGCGACTTCCTCCAGGCATCGTTCGGCCACGTCGGCCTGAACTGGGAGGACCACGTCCGCTTCGACGACCGCTACCTGCGCCCCTCCGAGGTCGACGCCCTGCGCGGCGACGCCTCGAAGGCGGAGAAGGTGCTCGGCTGGAAGGCGACCGTGGACGGCGCGCGGCTGGCCCAGATCATGGTCGACGCCGACGTCGAGGCGCTCGAGCACGAGGGCCGGCCCTGGATCGACAAGGTCGAGCTGCCCGGATGGCCGGCCACCCCGTGACCGACTTCGCCCCGGGTCCGCTCGACCGCGACGCCACGACGTACGTCGCCGGGCACCGCGGGATGGTCGGTTCGGCGGTCTGGCGACGGCTCGAGCGTGCGGGCTTCACCGACCTGCGGGGCATGTCGTCCGCCGACCTCGACCTGCGCGACCGCGATTCCGTCCTCGACCACCTGGTCGAGGTCAAGCCGCGCTACGTCGTGCTGGCCGCGGCCAAGGTGGGCGGCATCGTCGCCAACGACACCTACCCGGTGGAGTTCCTGTCGGACAACCTCCGTATCCAGACCAACGTGATGGACGCCGCCCTCGACCAGCGAGTGGAACGGTTGCTGTTCCTCGGGTCGTCGTGCATCTACCCGCGGCTCGCGCCACAGCCGATCCGCGAGGACTCGCTGCTGACCGGTCACCTCGAGCCCACCAACGACGCCTACGCGATCGCCAAGATCGCAGGCATCCTCGGCGTCCAGGCGGTCCGGCGTGAGTACGGCCTGCCGTGGATCTCGGCGATGCCGACCAACCTCTACGGTCCCGGCGACAACTTCTCGCCGACCGGCAGCCACGTCCTGCCTGCCCTGATCCGCCGGTACGACGAGGCGCGGGCGTCGGGTTCCTCGACCGTGACCAACTGGGGAAGCGGCTCGCCGCGCCGGGAGTTCCTCCACGTCGACGACCTCGCCGACGCCTGCCTGCACCTGTTGGAGCACTACGACGACGGCGTCCAGGTCAACGTCGGCACCGGCCGCGACGCGACCGTCAAGGAGATCGCGGAGACGGTCGCGGCGGCGGTCGGCTACGAGGGCGAGACGGTCTGGGACACGTCGAAGCCCGACGGCACGCCCCGCAAGCTCCTCGACGTCGGCCTGCTCCACTCGCTCGGGTGGACCGAGCAGACCTCGCTCACGGACGGCATCGCCGCAACCGTCGCCTGGTACCGCGACCACGTCGGGGGTCTGCGGGAGGTCGGCTGAATGCGGTCGTTCGCCACCAGCCTTCTAGACTGACGCGTTGGTCGCCCCTCTCGGGCACCGAGGCCGAGACGTGAGGCAGATCCATGACGCAGGCAGGCACGACCGCGGGCGCAACCGTGCTGGTGACGGGTGGCACCGGCTCGTTCGGCGGCACGATGGTGCGCCGGCTGCTCGCCGGTGACGTGGGCGAGGTGCGCATCCTGTCCCGGGACGAGCTCAAGCAGGACGTCATGCGGCGCGACCTCGACGACGCCCGCGTGCGCTTCTACCTCGGCGACGTCCGCGACTACACCAGCGTCGACCGGGCCACCCGCGGCGTCGACCACGTCTTCCACGCCGCCGCGCTCAAGCAGGTGCCGAGCTGTGAGTTCTTCCCGCTGGAGGCTGTCCGGACCAACGTCCTGGGCAGCGCCAACGTGATCGAGGCCGCCAACGCCAACGGCGTGGGCTCGGTGGTCTGCCTCGGCACCGACAAGGCGGCCTACCCGGTCAACGCGATGGGCATGACCAAGGCACTGATGGAGAAGGTCGCCCAGGCGTTCGCGCGCAACAACCCGACCGCGCGGACGGTCGTCTCGACGGTCCGCTACGGCAACGTGATGATGTCGCGCGGCTCGGTCATCCCGTTGTTCGTCGAGCAGGTCCGGGCGGGCCAGCCGCTGACGGTCACCGACCCCGACATGACCCGCTTCCTGATGTCGCTGGACGACGCGGTGTCGCTCGTCGACCACGCGTTCGCCCACGCCGAGCCCGGTGACCTGTTCGTGCGCAAGGCCCCGGCCTCCACGGTCGGTGACCTGGCCGCTGCGGTCGCCCGGGCCATGGACATCGAGCCGGACGTCCGCGTGATCGGCACCCGGCACGGCGAGAAGCTGTTCGAGACGCTGGCCACGCGCGAGGAGCTGCGCCGGGCCGAGGACCAGGGCGACTTCTACCGGGTGTCGGTCGACGCCCGCGACCTCAACTACGGCGAGTACTTCGACGAGGGCGACGCCGGCGAGGCCGCCACCGACGACTACCACTCCCACAACACCGAGCGGCTCGACGTCGACCAGGTCGTGGACCTGCTGCACTCGCAGCCGGGTTTCCGGGCGCTCCTCGCTGCCGGCTGATGCGGCCGCTCCGGATCCTGACGATCCACCGCTACTACTGGCCCGACGCCCCGCCGTACGCCTCGCTGCTGCGGGCGATCGTGGCGCGCTGGACCGACTCCGGGCACGAGGTCGACGTGCTCACCAGCCAGCCGTCGTACAAGCCGGAGCTCGCCAACGAGCGCCGTGCCCGCCGGGAGCAGGTGGACGCCGCGACGGTGCAGCGGATCGCGATGCGTCCCGACCGCTCCGGGCGTGGTCGTCGGGTGCGCAACCTGGTCCGTTTCCCGGCTCTCGTGGCCTGGCGGATCCTGCGCGGACCGCGGTACGACGTGGTGATGTGCTCCACGGCGCCACCGGTCCTGCTCGCGGCCGCCGTGTCGTGGGCAGCGCGCCGACGCGGTGCCAGGTTCGTCTACCACTGCATGGACGTGCATCCCGAGATCGGTGCGATCTCCGGCGAGTTCGCGAACCCGTGGGTGCGCCGGGTGCTGCTGACCCTCGACCGCGCGGCCTGCCGTCGGGCCGCGGCCGTGGTCGTGCTCTCCGGTGACATGCGTGACGCGCTGCTCCGTCGCGACCCCTCGCTGGCCGGCCGGATCGTGGTGATCAACAACTTCGACCTGCCCGACTTCGACGCGGCGTCGGTGCCCGCGCCGGTCGCGGCGTCGCCGGACCGGCTCCGCGTCGTGTTCACCGGCAACATCGGGCGCTTCCAGGCACTCGACCCGATCGTGTCCGCACTCCTGGCCGGCGACGGCCTCGACGGCGTCGAGCTGGTGCTGATGGGCGAGGGGGCGGCCAAGGCCGACCTGGTGCGCCGGGTCGAGGCGGCAGCGGCCGACCGGCGCAGCCGCGTGCGCTTCCTGCCGCACGGCACCCCGGCCGCGGCCCGGGCCCTGGCCGAGACCGCCGACCTCGGGCTCGTCAGCCTGACGCCCGGCGTCATCGCCTACGCCTACCCGTCGAAGACCGCCACCTACCTCGCCGCGTCGCTGCCGGTGCTGCTCGCGGTCGATGCCGGCTCCGAGCTGGCGCGCACCGTCACGGACGCCGGCGTCGGGGCGGTGCTGCCGGACGACGCCGCCGGCATCCGCGACGTGCTGCTCGACCTCGTCTCACGCCGGGACGAGCTGGTCGCGATGCGCGTCCGCGCACGCGAGGTCTGGGCCAAGGAGTTCTCCGCCGAGGAGACCCTGCCGCGCTGGGACGAGCTGCTGGAGCGGGTGACGTCGTGACCGGCCCCGCAACTGATGTCGTCATCGTGGGCGCCCCGCGGTCGGGCACGAACCTGCTGCGTGACGTGCTCACCTCGATCCCGGGCGTGACCACGTGGCCGTGCGACGAGATCAACCTGATCTGGCGGCACGGCAACCGCGACGCGCCGTCCGACGAGCTGGGCCCCGGGCTGGCCCGGCCGGAGGTGGCCTCCTACATCCGCCGGCGCTTCGATCGGGTCCGACGCGCGGACGCGCCGTACGTCGTCGAGAAGACCTGCGCCAACTCGCTACGCATGGGGTTCGTGCGCGCGGTGCTGCCCGACGCGAAGTACGTCCTGATCACCCGCGACGGCGTCGATGCCGCGGCGTCGGCGATGGCGCGGTGGAACGCGCCGTTCGATCTTCGGTACACCGCTGCCAAGGCCCGCTTCGTGCCGATCAGCGACGTGCTTCCGTACGGCGCGCGCTTCGTCGCCGGCCGGCTGCGCCGACGGGCGGGCGCCCGTTCCGGAAGGGGCCAGGTGACCGGCTGGTGGGGTCCTCGCCCGGCCGACTACCGCGCCCTGATGGCGGACCACCCGCTCGACGAGGTCTGCGCGCTGCAGTGGCAGCGCTGCGTGGACGCGGCACACCGCGACCTGCAGGACCTGCTGGGGGACCAGCTCCTCCACGTGACCTACGAGGACTTCGTGCGAGCCCCCCACCGGCGGGTGGCGGAGCTCGGTGACTTCCTCGGGATCCCCGGAGCCGCCGACCGTGCCCGCATCGACGGCGTCACGGCCGCGAGCATCGGTCGGGGTCGTACGGCGCTCGGGCCGGAGGCCGTGGCACGCCTCGAGCGCTTGGTCGCGTCGAGCCTGGAGAGGTTGGGCTATGTCGGCTGAGCCGCACACCCTGAGCAGCCGACAGGAGGCCGCCAAGCGGCTGCTCGACGTCGTGGTGTCCGGTGTGGTCCTCGTCGCCACGTCTCCGGTGCTGCTCGTGGGCTGGCTGGCGGCGACGCTGGAGACCCGGCAGAACGGCCTGTTCCGGCAGGTGCGCATCGGTCGCGGCGGGACGCCGTTCGAGGTGCTGAAGCTGCGCACCATGCGCCCCGTCGACGGCATCGACACGACCGTGACCACCCGGCACGACCTGCGGATCACCCACAGCGGTGCCTGGATGCGCCGGCTCAAGATCGACGAGCTGCCCCAGCTCGTCAACGTGCTCCGCGGGGAGATGAGCCTGGTGGGGCCGCGACCCGACGTGCCCGGCTTCGCCGATCGCCTGCAAGGCGGGGACCGGGTGATCCTGACGGTCCGGCCGGGGATCACCGGGCCGGCCGCCCTCGCGTACCGTCACGAGGAGGCCATCCTCGCGGAGGTGCCCGACCCCGAGACCTACAACCGCGAGGTCATCTGGCCCGACAAGGTCCGGATCAACCGCGCGTACGTCGAGCACTACCGGCTGCGGGCCGATCTCACCTGGCTGGTCCGGACGGTGCGCAGCGTCTCGGAGCAGCCGACCACGACAGGCGGGAAACATCGATGACCCGGGATCGCGTGCTGATGTCGCCGCCCGACGTGGGCGAGCTGGAGGAGGAGTACGTCCTCCGCGCCCTGAGGTCGGGCTGGGTCGCCCCCACCGGGCCCGAGGTGACGGCGTTCGAGCGTGAGGTCGCCGAGCGGATCGGCGTCGGGCACGCGGTCGCGCTCTCGTCGGGCACGGCGGCCCTCCACCTGGCCATGCTCGGGGTGGGGGTCCGGCCGGGTGACGTGGTGATGGTGTCGTCGCTGACGTTCGCCGCCTCGGCCAACGCGGTGGTCTACACCGGGGCGCAGCCCTGCTTCGTCGACTGCCGCCCCGACGGCAACCTGGACCCCGATCTCCTCGACCAGGCCATCCGCGACCAGCGGGGCGAGGGGCGGCGGGTGTCGGCGGTGATGGCCGTCGACATGCTCGGCCGGGTCGTCGACGTCGACGCGGTCGCCGCCGTGTGCGACGCGCACGACGTGCCGCTGCTCGAAGATGCTGCGGAGGCCCTGGGTGCGTCGTACCACGGCGTCCCGGCCGGCCGCTTCGGTCGCGCCGCGGCGCTCAGCTTCAACGGCAACAAGATCATGACCACCAGCGGCGGCGGGATGCTGCTCTCGGACGACCGCGAGCTGGCGGAGCACGCCCGCTTCCTGTCGACCCAGGCCCGCGAGCCGGTCGCCCACTACGAGCACCGCCACATCGGCTACAACTACCGGCTGTCCAACATCCTGGCGGCCCTCGGCCGGGCCCAGCTGGCTCGCCTGGACGACATGATCGCCCGCCGCCGGACGATCCGGGCCCGCTATCGGGCACTGGTCGCCGACGTGCCGGGGGTGTCGGTGTTCCAGGACGAGCCCGACGCCGAGGACAACTGCTGGCTGACGGCGCTCCTGGTCGACCCCGACAAGTCGCCGGTCAAGGCGGCGGACCTGATGGACGGGCTGGAGACCCTCGACATCGAGGCCCGGCCGCTGTGGAACCCGATGCACCGGCAGCCCGTCTTCGCCGACGCCCCTGCCTACCTGACCGGGGTGTCCGACCGGCTCTTCGCGCACGGGGTCACCCTGCCGAGCGGATCGCTCCACGACGACGCCACGATCGAGCGCGTCTGCTCCGCGGTGCTCGAGGTCCTGGGAGTGGCGTCGTGAGGGTCGCGATCACCGGCGCCGAGGGCTTCCTGGGCTGGCACCTGTCCTGCCGCCTGGCGGCCACGCGGGGCGTCGAGCCCGTGCGGCTCGGTCGCACGGACGTGGCCGACCCGGTCCGGCTGAGATCGGCCCTGGCCGGCGTCGACACCGTCTACCACCTTGCCGGCGTCAACCGCGCGGCGACCGACGACGAGGTCGAGCAGGGCAACGTCGCGCTCGCGCAGGCGCTCGCCGACGCGCTCGGCGACCGGCCGGCCCACGTGGTGTACGCCGACAGCGTCCAGCGCGACCTCGACAACCCGTACGGCCGGGGGAAGCGCCGTGCCGGGGAGGTCCTCGACGCGCTGCCCGGCACCTGGGTCGACGTGGTCCTGCCCAACCTGTTCGGCGAGCACGGCCGCCCGGCGTACAACTCGTTCGTCGCGACGTTCTGCCACGAGGTCGCTGCCGGACGGCAGCCGGAGGTGCACGAGGACCGTCAGGTCCCGCTGCTCCACGCCCAGGCCGCGGCCGAGGAGCTGATCGTCGCCGGCGAGCGTCGCGAGACGCACCGGGTCGCGCCCGAGGGCGAGCGGCACGGCGTCGCGGAGGTGCGCGACCTCCTGCTCGCCTTCCACGACCTGTACGCCGCGACCGGCGACGTCCCCGACCTGTCCACGCCGTTCGCGCGCGACCTGTTCAACTCCTACCGGTCCGCGCTGTTCCCCCAGGGCTACCCGATCCACCCGCCCGTGCACGGCGACGCCCGCGGTGACCTGGTCGAGGCCGTGCGCAGCCACGGCGGCACCGGGCAGGCGTTCGTGTCGACGACCGTGCCCGGCGCGCTGCGCGGCGACCACTACCACCTGCACAAGGTCGAGCGGTTCATGGTGGTCCGCGGAGAGGCGGAGATCGCCCTCCGCCGGCTCTACCATGACGACGTCGTGCGGTTCCGGGTCAGCGGGACCCGACCGGGCTTCGTGGACATGCCCACCCTCTGGGTGCACCACGTCCGCAACGTGGGCGACGACGAGCTGGTCACGGTCTTCTGGGCCGACCAGCTGCTCGACCGCGAGCACCCCGACCAGTACCCGTTGAAGGTGGAGGAGCGGCCGTGAAGGTGATGACCGTCGTCGGGACACGGCCGGAGATCATCCGGCTCGCCCGCGTGATCGACCGGCTCGACCACACCGAGGGGATCGACCACGTCCTCGTGCACACCGGGCAGAACTACGACCACCAGCTCAACCAGGTCTTCTTCGACGACCTCGAGCTGCGGCCGCCCGACCATCTCCTGGACGTCGACACGTCGTCCCTCGGCGCGGTCCTGGGCGGTGTCCTGGTGGGCACCGAGCGGGTGATCGCCGACGAGCGCCCCGACGCGCTGCTGGTGCTGGGTGACACCAACTCCTGCATCGCGGCGGTGATGGCCAAGCGGCTGCGCGTGCCCGTCTACCACATGGAGGCGGGCAACCGGTGCTTCGACGAGAACGTCCCCGAGGAGACCAACCGGCGGCTCGTCGACCACGTCGCCGACTTCAACCTCGCCTACACCGAGCACGCCCGCCGCAACCTGCTGGCCGAGGGGCTCCCCACGCGCCGGGTGATCGTCACCGGCTCACCCATGCGCGAGGTCCTCGACCACTTCCGGTCTCGGATCGAGGCCTCCGACGTCGTCGAGCGGCTCGGTCTCGAGCAGCGGGGCTACTTCCTGGTCTCGGCCCACCGTGAGGAGAACGTCGACGACCCGGCGCGGCTCCGGCTGCTGCTCGACTGTCTGCAGCGGGTGCACGACCGCTTCGGGCTGCCGGTCGTCGTCTCGACCCACCCCCGCACCCGGCAGCGCCTCGAGGGCCTCGACACGTCGGTGACGGGCGACGTGCGTTGGCTCGAGCCGTTCGGCTTCCACGACTACAACCGCCTCCAGCTGTCGTCCGCCTGCGTGCTCTCGGACAGCGGCACGATCTCCGAGGAGTCCGCGATCCTGGGCTTCCCTGCGGTCACCCTGCGCGACTCCATCGAGCGGCCCGAGGCGCTCGACACCGGCTCGATCATGATGACCGGCCTCGACGCCGAGGACGTCGAGCGCGCGGTGGCGGTCGCGGTCACCGACGGACCGGTCACGACGTCGATCCCGGCGGGGTACGAGGTGACCGACACCAGCAACCGCGTGGTCCGCTTCATCTTCTCGACGGCGTCGCGGCATCACGCCTGGGCAGGAATCCGGCGGTGAGGATGCCGAGTCGACGTCAGGGGGAGCTCAGTGCGGTGGCGAGATCGTCGTCGGTGCGGAACGCCCAGACATCGAGGTAGGGCACCGTGACCTGACCTCGGCGCTGCTGGCGCAGCCACTGGGTGAGGTCGGCCAGCGTCGGTACGGACGAGCCGACGGGCCGCGTCACCATGCGGCGACCCAGGTTGTCGTAGATGCTCAGCCCCACGCCCGAGCCGTCCACGTGCTCGAGGAGGCGTTCGACGTCGTGTGGGTCTCCGGCGGTGGTGCACGGGTCGTACTCGAACCAGATCACGTCGGACTGCGTCGAGATGCGCTGCCAGTGCTCCGCGAGTACGTGGATGTCGAACCCGTCCATGTCGGACTTCCAGACGACACGCGAGGCACCTGCCGCACGCTCGAGCAGGTCTCCGGGCGTCACCCAGGTGATGTCGTCGCGGGGTGGAGCCACGGAGACGGGTGTGAACCGTCCCGTCGATCCGTCGTCTGCGTAGCGGTACCCGCCGACGATCGGGCCGACGAAGCCTTCGACCAGGGTGCATCGGTCGGCGAACGGCCGGGTGTTGCGTCGCCAGTAGTCGCAGAACTCGGCGTTCCCCTCGACCGAGAGGACCCTGATGTTGGGCGCGGCGGACATGGCGGCCACCGCGGTGTCCCCGACGTTGGCACCGACGTCGATCAGGAGCATCGAGTCGATGTCTGCGGCCAGCCGAGCGAGCAGCGGCTCGGCATAGGCGTCGTAGGTCGGGTGGCGACGTTGGAAGTAGGGGAGCTGGTGCCCCGGTGGCAGCACCATCTCGACGCCACCCACGCGGTGGTGCTGCTCGCGGTGCGTCCAGACGCGCGCCTTGCGAGTGGCGGCGTTCGATGCCGAGCTCAGCAGACGCCGTGCTTGGCCGCCGGTCATGACCGAGCCCCTCCGTCGGCGTCCGGAGGCGGGTGGAACAACACCAGTCGGCCCATGGGGTGGTTGGTCTCCTCGAGCGGGGCCCGTCACCGTAGCACCGCCCATCGGGGCCTAGACTCGCGCGAAGTTTCCGTCGTGGAGGGGTGGGATCGGTGACCGCTGCCGCAGGACAGCGCTCCATCGGAGGAAGCTTGGTGGAGTCGAGCCTCGTCGGGGTCGGCTTCGCGTCTCCAGGGCCGGGCGTCGCGATCGTGGAGACACGGCGACCGCAGCGGCGGCCGTTCGACGTGGTGCTGGCCCAGAACGCCTGGAACGTCGTACGCCGCGACGAGTTCGAGCGCCTGTGCGCGCCGTACCCCCCGGCGATGGTGCGCCGGATGAGGTTGCGCCGGAGGGTCGCCGCCCTCAACCTGCGGCGGGCCCGTCGGGTGGTGTGCCTGACGGACGCCATGGCCGACCTGGTGCGCCGTTCGGTTCGCCGCGAGGTCGAGGTCGCACCGGTGTGGCTGCCGAGCGACTTCGTGCAGCTGACCGCAACCGGCCGCACGCCGTACCACGACGTGGCGCTGGTCCCGGGCACGGTGACCTGGTTCAAGAACCCGGCCGGCGCCCTCGAGGCCGCGCGCGCCCTCGGCATGGACAGCGTGGTGTACGCAGGCCGGGACGACGGGTCCGGGTGCTGGCCCGACGTGCTCGAGCGAGCGGATTCGCTGGGCCTGACCGCGACGCGCACGACTCTCTCGCGCCAGGAGATGTACGACGCGCTGGCAGGCGCCCGCGCGGTCGTGCTGCCGAGCCGGCTGGAGAGCCTGGGATTCTCCCTGGGCGAGGCGCTCACGCTCTCCTCCCGGGTCATCGCCTCGCCGATCCCGCCGCACCGCGAGGTGGCCTCGCGCATCGGGCGCAGCCCGGCTTGGCTGACCGACCGCTTCGCTTCGGCCGTCGGGGGCGAGGCGCCCTCGGCGCTCGACCCCGACGCCGTCTCGGCATCGTGGAGCCTGGTCGGGGAGGCCCTGGGCCTGGAGCGTGAGCCGGTCGATAGGGTGAAGCAAGCTCCTGCTGCCCCTGGACGGGCAGCCTCCTCCCAACGCGAAGACGCCGACCCACGTGAACTCTCGGACTGAGATCCTCTACGTCTCCTCGACGCCCGATGCGGCCGAGTTCCAGCGCATCAAGGACCACCTGCTGCCGACCGCGCAGCCGGTGACCTACGGGATGGCGGAAGCCGGATTCACGTTCCACTCGATGATCCAGCGAGGACTGCTGGAGAACGGGTGCCACGTGCACTCCCTCGTAGGGCGGCCCGTGTCCCACCGGTTCCATCGAGGGCGGTTCTGGCGACGGGTGCGCAGCAACCCCGAGCCGGGCCTGAGCGTGGACCATCTCGCCTTCCCGAATCTCCGGGGGATCAAGCAGGCCTGGCTCGCGGCGTCCTTCGCAGTGCACGCGCGCCGCTGGGAACGCCGGACCCGAGGTGCGACGCGGCGAGCGATGATCGTCGACGGCGCCTATGTCTCCGTGATGCCCGGAGTGCTCCGGTCCCTGCGGGGCTCGGACGTCGTCGCGCTCGGCCTGTTCGCCGACCTCTACTCCTACATGGCCGACGTCACCGACGCGAGCCGGCGCAAGGTGACACCGGTCCATGCCGTCGCACGGCGCGCGGTGGCGGCGTCCCGAGCCATGCTGGACGGGTACGTCGTCCTCACCGACCTGATGGCCGACGTGGTGAACCCCGAAGGCAAGCCCTACATCGTGATGGAGGGGCTCGTCGACGTGCGGGACAGTCAGCCGGAGGGCAAGCCCCCGGGAAAGACACCGCACCCGACCGTGCTCTACTCCGGCGCCCTCCGCAAGGAGTACGGCGTCGAGACGATGCTGCAGGGGTTCCAGGCATGGGACGAGCCCACGGCGGAGCTGGTGCTCTTCGGGCAGGGTTCCTATGCGGCTGAGATCGCCGAGATCGCGGAGCAGGACACCCGGATCACCTACCGCGGGCTCGCCTCGCGCTCGGACCTCAACGAGGCCCGCCGCCGGGCGTGGCTGCTGGTCAACCCCCGCCCGCCCGACGAGGAGTTCACGAAGTACTCGTTTCCCTCCAAGGTCATGGAGTACCTCGACTCGGGCACGGCCGTCCTCACCACCCGGATGCCGGGGATGCCGTCGGAGTACCTCGACCACGTGCTGACCATCGACGAACCCGGTCCGTCGGGCGTGGCGGCGGCGTTGGCCAAGGCGCTCGCCGAGGGTCCGGACCGCCTGACTCAGCTCGGTGAGGGAGGTCGCTCCTTCGTGCGCGAGAAGAAGAACAACGTCCACCAGGCAGGCCGCATCCTCGACCTCGTCGACACGTGCGCCCGATGACTACGACGGCAGGACAGCAGCGACAGCTCGGCGACCCGCTCGAGCTGCTGCGGGCCACGCTGCTCACGGCGCTTCTGGTGTCCACGCAGATCGTCGTCACCGTCCCCAACCCCCTGTCCCTGGGCTCGGGCAAGTCCCTCCCGCTCGCCGAGATACCGCTGGCCCTGATCGCTGGCTGGCTGGTCGTCTGGTGGGTGCGTCACCGCGACGTCACGTTGGCCCCGGACGATCGGTACCTGGTCGTCGGCGCTGTCGTCTTCGGCGTCGTCCTGGGCGGGGTGACCGTGCTCCGTGCGGTGCTCCAGCACCGGACGGCGGTGTCCACCACGTCGTGGGAGAACGTCTGCCTGGGCATCGCGTTCTACTTCATGCTGCGGCGACGCTGGTTCACCACCCACGAGCTCGTCCTCGCGATCCACGCGCTGCTGGTCGTCGCCGAGGTGACGGCTCTGGTCAAGGTCGTCACCGAGAGCACGACCCTGCGGCTCGCCGCTCCCTTGACCAACGCGAACATGTACGTCGGGTTGGCGTTGCTCACCCTCCCGTTCCTGCTCTGGTACGCCGTCAACGGACCATCGAGGCTGCTCCTGTGGTGGACCCTCGGCCAGATGGCGACCGTCGTCGCCTTCGTCGCGCTCAGCGGATCGCGCTTCGGTGGTGTGGCCCTCGTCGTCGAGCTCGTCGTCGTCTTCCTCCTTCTCGACCACCGTGCCTGGAGCGCCCGTCTGCTGAACGTCGGGTTGTCGGCCGCGATGTGCCTGGTGGTGACGGGTCTCGTGCTGGTCGCCTCTCCCGAGACCTCGGCGGACTTCCAGCGCACCATCAACGTGGGTTCCGCTCTCGCCGGACAATCGGTGCCGAGTGCTGGGGAGGCCGAGACAAAGCCCCAGGACTGGGCGAAGCTCCCGCGCGTCATGGGAGCCGATTCACAGGACTTGCCCACCAACCCGGCCATGGTCGACCCCGGGAACCCCGATGTCGACGTCTGGACACCGGAGCGCTCGCTGCGACCGCGCTTGTGGCCTCGCGCGCTGGACGTCCTCCATGACCACTGGGTCCTGGGGACGGGCCGGCCGGTCCTCTTCTACTACGGCTACGGGTACCAGACGCCGCACAGCATCGTCTTCGATCCCCTGGTGTCCATGGGCGTCTTCGGCGCGCTGGCCCTGTGGGCGCTCCTCGGGCGTGTGCTGCTGTCGTTGGTGCGCGAGGTGCGGTCCAGCAGAAGGGTGGGGTCGGTCCTGCTCGGAGCCGTGGTCCTGCTGGCCTGCTCGCTGATCCAGCCGCTGGTCGACTCCGTGCTCGTCCTGTCCCTCCTCTACTGGGGGCTGTTCGCCGTGGGGCTCACCCGCCCTCCCCTGGCGCCGACGGACGTCACGGCAGAGGGCTCGCGACGGGAGAGTGCGACTCCTGCCGCTCGGCGGAGGGCCACGCACGAAGCCAGCTGATCACCGCCAGCGCGACAGCGGTGGCCGCCAGGGCCGCCTGGATGCCGACCGCCGAACCGGTGGTCAACGCCGCCGCCGCGGCGGCGCTCACCCCCAGCACGAGGTAGACGACGCGGAGAGCGGCGCTGAGCCGGGTGCGTTCCGACGCACGGAGCAGGGCGACGGCACCGTTCCAGATCGCGAGCGCGGCGAACTCCGCGGCGCTGAACGGCAGCACCGGCCGGGCGCTGGACCACGTGTGGCCCAGGAGGAACGCTCCGACGGAGTCCGGCAGCAGCAGGACGCCGACACCCCAGACCACCGCGCAGGCGGCCAGCCCCAGGCAGAGCAGTGCCATGAAGCGCCGTGCGTGCGGCCAGGACCGACGCCGGATCTCCGCCACGGCGCCCAGGCTCACCGCCGCGATCGCGACGTTGATCGGGCTCATCAGGGTCGAGGCCCCACGGAGCGACCCGACGGCGACGGGGGAGACGATGGTGGCCACGAGTGTCACCACCAGCAGCGGGGCGACGGCCGAGGTCAGTGCGTCGACGGTCAGGTGCCGCCGGCGGCGGTCGTCGGCGAACCAGTGCGTCGTACCTCGCCACACCGGTCGGCGTAGGCAGGGGCGCAGCGCCACCAGCCCGATCAGGCCGCCCACGACCCAGCCGCCCGCGGCGATGCTCGCGCTCTGCCGGCCACCGAGCTCGCCCCCGACGAGCACGGCCACCCCGACCAGCACCCACAGCCCGTCCGCCACCGCCGCCCGACGCGGGACGCCCTGGGCGATCGCGACGTAGCGCGCGACGTCCTGTGCGACCAGGAAGGGTGAGGCGCACGCCAGAACGAGCAGGCTGGCCCGGAGTCCGCTGCCGTCGGCCAGGAAGAGGGCGATCCCGGCGACCACGAGTCCCAGGACCGCGCCCGTGGCGACCCCGACGGCGATGGAGCGCGCCACTGCCTCGTCCACGACCCGGACGTCGCTCTCGCCGGGGAGGTCGATGCTGAGGGGGACTCCGACGTTGGCGCGGGAGAGACCGAGCCCCAGAGCCAGGCAGCTGAACGCGATCGCGAACGTGCCGAAGTCACGGGTGCTCAACGAGCGCGCCACCAGGATCACCAGCAGGAAGTTGCTGGCACTGCTGAGGCCCTGGTCCACCAGGACTGCCAGGCTGCGGCGCGCGGACGCCGAGCCGAGACGGGACACCGACCTAGCTGCCGGAGTTGATCATCCCGGCGCCGACGGTGACGCCGGTGGCCTCGTCGATCAGGATGAACGAGCCGGTGGTGCGGTTCTTGGAGTAGGGGTCGCACAGCAGCGGCACGGTGGTGCGCAGCTGGACGCGGCCGATCTCGTTGAGACCGAGCTCCTTGGTGTCCTGGTCGCGGTGCAACGTGTTCACGTCGAGGCGGTACTGGATGACCTTGACCAGCGCGCGGCCCATCCGGGTCGTGTGCTTGATCGCGAGCTTCTGGCGCGGGTGCAGCGGCTCGTTGGTCATCCAGCAGATCATCGCGTCGATGTCCTGGCTGGGCTTCGGGGCGTTCTTGACCCGGGCGATCATGTCGCCACGGCTCACGTCGACGTCGTCGGCGAGCCGGACCGTCACCGACATCGGCGGGAACGCCTCGGGGATCTCCTGGTCGAACAGGTCGATCCCCTCGATCGTCGAGGTCATGCCGCTGGGCAGCACCACGACCTCGTCGCCGGCCTTGAGGACGCCGCCGGCGACCTGCCCGGCGTAGCCGCGGTAGTCGTGGTGCTGGTCGGACTTGGGGCGTACGACGTACTGCACCGGGAAGCGGGTGTCGACCAGGTCGCGGTCGGAGGCGACGTGGACGTGCTCGAGGTGGTGCATCAGCGTCGGACCGTCGTACCACGGCGTGTTCTCGGACCGGATCACGACGTTGTCGCCCTTGAGGGCCGAGATCGGGATGACCAGCAGGTCGGGGATCGACAGCTTGGTCGCGAACTGGGTGAACTCGTCGTGGATCCGGTCGTAGACCTCCTGCGACCAGTCGACGAGGTCCATCTTGTTGATGGCCAGCACCAGGTGCGGGACCCGCAGCAGCGACAGCAGGACGGCGTGCCGGCGGCTCTGCTCGGTCAGCCCCTGGCGGGCGTCGACCAGGACCAGGCCGAGGTCGGCGGTGGAGGCACCGGTGACCATGTTCCGGGTGTACTGGATGTGCCCGGGGGTGTCGGCGATGATGAACTTCCGGGCCGGGGTGGCGAAGTAGCGGTAGGCGACGTCGATCGTGATGCCCTGCTCACGCTCGGAGCGGAGCCCGTCGGTCAGCAGCGCCAGGTCGGTGTAGTCGTAGCCGCGGGAGTGGCTGGTGGCCTCCACGGCCTCCAGCTGGTCCTCGAAGATCGACTTGGAGTCGAGCAGGAGCCGGCCGATGAGGGTGGACTTCCCGTCGTCGACCGAGCCGGCGGTGGCGAAGCGCAGGAGATCCATCAGAAGTAGCCTTCCTTCTTCCGATCCTCCATGGCTGCCTCGGAGAACCGGTCGTCACCGCGGGTCGCGCCGCGCTCGGTGACCCGTGCGATGGCGATCTCGTCGATGATCTTGTCGAGCGTGTCGGCGTCCGACTCCACCGCTCCGGTCAGGGTGAGGTCGCCGACGGTGCGGTAACGCACGGTCTTCTCGACGACCTCCTCGCCGGGCTTGCACGGGTTGAGCGGGCTCTCGCTCATCCACATGCCGTCACGGTTGAACACGCGACGCTGGTGGGAGAAGTAGATCGAGGGCAGCTCGACGGCCTCCTGGCGGAGGTAGTGCCAGATGTCGAGCTCGGTCCAGTTGGAGAGCGGGAAGACCCGCATGTGCTCACCGCCGTGGAGCTTGCCGTTGTAGAGGCTCCACAGCTCGGGGCGCTGCATCTTCGGGTCCCACTGGCCGAAGTCGTCGCGGTGGGAGTACACGCGCTCCTTGGCGCGGGCCTTCTCCTCGTCGCGCCGGCCGCCGCCGAACATCGCGGTGAAGCCGTTCTTCTCGATGCAGTTGAGGAGCGTCGCGGTCTGCATCCGATTGCGGCTGGTCTTGCCGTCGTCGATGACGACGCCACTCTGGATGGCCTCGTCGATGCTGGCGACGACCATCCGGACACCGAGGCGGTTGACCCAGTTGTCGCGCGTCTCCAGCACCTCGGGGAAGTCCAGCCCGGTGTCGATCTGCACGAGCGGGAAGGGGATCTTCGCCGGGAAGAACGCCTTCTCCGCCAGGCGGAGCATGACGATGGAGTCCTTGCCCCCGGAGAACATCAGGGCCGGCTTCTCGAACTCCGCCGCGGCCTCGCGGAAGATGTGAATCGACTCCGCCTCCAGCTGGTCGAGCTGGCTCAGCTGGTAGTCGACATGGGTCGGTGGGGCAGTCATCAGGTTGTGGAGGCCTCTCGGTGGGACGGCGTGAACATGCTATCGGCGGATCCCGCCAGCCCTAAACTCGGCGGGTGGCCGAGACTGCGGGGAGGACAGGCCCGACCGGGGTCGGGTCGACGGTCTGGGAGCGCGCCACCGGCGCGGCGTACGTCGAGTCCGCGGAGCGGGTGGTCGTCCTCGACCTGGACCACCCCGAGCTCCCGCCGTACGTGTTCGAGGGGTCGGGCGCGCAGATCTGGGCCTGCGTCGACGGAGACCGGACCGAGGCCGAGATCGTGGCCGACCTGGCCGAGGGCTTCGACGTCCCGGCCGAGGTCGTGGCGCCGGACGTCCGCACGTTCCTCGACCAGCTGGTCGGGCTCGGCCTCGTCGTGGCCGGCCACGACTCCTGACCGTGGTCCTCGAAGCTCGGTCGTCGAGGCTCAGTCCTTGATGATCGGGACCCGCCAGGAGGTGGACTCCGTCAGTCGGGGCACCCAGAGGACGGCCGTGTGCGCGTCGGTCAGGGACCACCCGTCGGGAAGGGGGCCGAAGTGGTACCCGCTCGGGATCGTCAAGGTGGTCGCGTTGGACTGGGCCTGGACCAGGTCCTGCGGGTCCACGTCGAGCTGGTAGGTCATGTCGCCGTTCGCGGGGTCCACGGTCGCCGCGTGCGGGACGGTGTAGTCGACGACCAGCTGTCCGGACTGCTGCGGCCCGAGCGTCCAGGCGTGGCGGAGCATCGGTCGGTTGCGAACGCCGCTGAGCGTCGTGGACGTACGCATCAGGGCGGCGCCCTTCACGGGCTTGCCGTCGGCCGTGACCGCACCGAGCTCGGCTTGTGGTGGCAGGAAGATGCCCACCCAGGTCCCGAGCCATCGGGTGTCATAGCCGGACTTGGGGTCAGGAGCCTGCTGGGTGTACGGCGGCGCGGGATTCTGGACGACGATCCCGAGGCTCTCGTCGGCGCTCCCGTCGGGGTGCAGGGAGACCTTCGAGCTGGCGTGCCTGGACTGCCAGTAGTCGGACTTGCTCCCGTTCAGGTTCTGGCTGAAGACGCCCAGGTAGTCGTGCCGTGTCTGAGACAGGTTGCCCGCGAACCCCGCCTGGTCGAACGCGTGCTGTGCGGCAGGGTCGCGGAAGTACATGGCCACGTGGCGTCCCTGGGCGTCGGACTGCAGGGATCTGGCCTTCGCGATGAAGCTCCCACCACTGAGGAACTTCTGCTGGAACGCCGGGACGAGAGCGTTGTTGATCCGGCGCCGTTGGAGGGGGTCCTGGAAGGTGTCGTAGCTGCCGGCCAGCGTCTTGACGAGGTTGTCGGCGTTGAGCTCGCCGTATCCCTGGACCTGCATCGGGCCGGTGATCCGGAACAGCTCGGCGAGGGCCTGCAGGTCGATCGCGATCAGGCCCTGGCACTGCTGCCCGGTCTGGGCGTGCCAGGCCCGGAGGAGCTCCTCGCCGGACACCTGCCACCACGGCGAGTACGTCGCCGCGGTCAGGCGCCTGGGCCCGGGTGGATGGAAGATGTTGCCGTGGACAGGGGTCCAGTTCAGGAACGGCTGGGCCTGGTCGACGTCGGCCACGCTCTGGCTGCGACCGAACGTGATGCTGCCGTGGTCGAACCGGATCGACGCCATCTGCAGCGTGGCGCCGCCTGAGAACCGCTGCTCGGCCGGGTTCATGATCGTGAGCAGATAGGTGCGGGGCCGCGCCGAGCCCAGGACCCGGGGCAGCTGGTTCAGCAGCGGCTTGAAACGCCGGTACGACGCGACGGTGGTCGCGAGCTGCGAGGCGGCGTTCTCCTTGAGGGCCGCGATCTTGCCGCCGACCAGCGGGTCGTCCCCGCTCACCTGACGGATCTGTGCCCGGGCGGCCTTCAGGTGCGGGCCGATGGTGCGGGCTCGCTGGGAGAGCTGCGTGACCTCGTGGAGGTCCACCCGGCTGCCGTCGATCAGGTGGCTCCCGGGCGCCGTCGCGTCGGAGATCAGGCCCACTCCGATGGTGGCGGCCGTGGTGGCCTGGTCGAGCGCGGCCACGAGATGCCGGCCGTCGTCGACCGCGGGTCCCAGGACCGGCAGGTGGGACCACAGGTCGGCGACCATGCCGTTCACGTGTCCCTGCGCGCCGTCGACGTGGTCGCGGGCCTTCGCCAACGACGCCTGTGCGTCACCGACCTTCTGCGCGGACACGTCGGCATTGGCCGCCGTCAGCTCGTCCGCCGCCTCCTTGGCGTCGTGGTGGGCCAGCCACAGGGGGACCAGGCTGAGCAGGAAGGCCAGGAGGAACAGTCCGAGGCCGCTTCCGACCCCGAGCAGCACCCCGACGCGCACCTCTCCCACGACCGGCACGCGCACGTGGTTGTGCGACGCGCGGTGCTTCATCGGAAAGGAGGTCCTTCGGCTGTGCGCAGGGTCGGCCCGCGACGCTGACGACGCGCACCACGGTGGACACGACAGGAAGGGAAAGTATAGGTATCGAGGCCTGAAACCATGCTTTCCCGACCGGGCTGCACAGGCCGCCCACCTCGCGTGAACGGGAGGCCTTGGCGGCGCCTAAGGCCGCGGCGTGGAGGCGCGCGTGGGGTCGGCGGCGAGCGGCGGCCCGTCGAGCTCGGCGACGGTGGGCGCGCCGTACATCGGCAGACCCTGCGTCCGACGGATGAGCCCCCACACGAAGGGCAGGACGACGAGCATGCCCACGCCGACGAGTGCGATCAGCACCGGGTGCGTCTGGTCCTCGCCGGATCCCAGCGGTGCCCAGCCGGCCTTGTCGAGGAGGGCCAGGCCCGACATCGTCAGCACGACCACGATGCCGCGGCGGATGAACGACTGCGGCACACGCGGGGCGATCCGGCTGCCGAGGATCGTGCCCGGGACGGACCCGATCACCAGCGGCACCAGGATGTGCCAGTCGAGCCCGTTCAGCGCGATGTTCGAGATCGCCGCGGAGAGCACGAGCGGGACGGCCTGGACCAGGTCGGTGCCGACCAGGCGCAGCGCCGACAGCCCCGGGTAGAGCATGACGAGCGCGATCATGATCACCGAGCCGGAGCCGACGCTGGTGACGCCGACGAGCAGGCCGCCGAGGGCGCCGACGGCGACCGTGATCAGCGGCCGGATCTTCGGGTCGGACTCGGCCTGGGGACCGCCGCCGCGCACCCGCCGCAGGTTGATGACCAGCCGCAGGGCGTACGTCGCGGCCGCGAGCAGGAGCGCGAAGCCGATGTACTCCTTCAGCCGGGTGTCGAGGTCGCCGGAGTCACCGACCGAGTGGTGCACGAGCCAGGGCCCCAGCAGTGCGAACGGGACGGAGCCGGTGATCAGCCAGCGGGCGAGCACCCAGTTGGGCTTGCCCTCTCGGGCGTGCGTGATCGCCCCGCCGGTCTTGTAGATCGCGGCGGCGGTGAGGTCGGCCGTGACGACGGTCGAGGCGCCGCCGACACCGAGGAAGATCAGGGCCGGCGTCATCAGCGCGCCGCCCCCCATCCCGGTGAGGCCGACGATCGAGCCGACGACGAACGCGGCGGCGATGATCGAGAAGAAGTCAGACGTGAGCCAGTCACCCATGGGCGCGGTCCTTCCAGAGAAGGTTGGGCAAGACGCCTAAGTTTACTGATTGAAGTGAGTTTGTCGAGTCAGCGTTCCTCGGCCGACCGCGTGGGCGGCGGATCCTCGTCGGCGACCGCCGGGGGTCCGACCGGTGCGCCGTTCTCGCCCTCGAGCTGCGCCACGGTGGGAGCCCCGAATGCGGGAAGGCCCTCGGTACGCCGGACCAGGCCCCATCCCAACGGCACCAACACGATCATCGCGAGACCGACCAGGGCCACGAGCATCGGGTGGGTGTCGTTCTCCCCGGCTCCCAACGGGCCCCAGCCGGACTTGTCCAGCAGCGCGACGCCGGACATCGTCAGGACGACCACGATGCCGCGGCGGATGTAGGACTGCGGAACCCTGGGTGCGAGGTGGGAGCCGAGAACGGTGCCCGGGGTGGATCCCAGCACGAGTGGGACGAGGATGTGCCAGTCCAGGCCGTTGATCACGATGTTCGAGGTGGCTGCCGCGAGCACGAGAGGCACCGCCTGGACCAGGTCCGTCCCGACGAGACGGACCGGGGAGAGGCCGGGGTAGAGCATCAGCAGCGCGATCATGATCACCGAGCCCGCGCCGACGCTGGTGACCCCGACCAGCAGGCCCCCGAAGGCGCCCACGCCGAGCGTGACCAGGGGACGGATCGGGGGATCGGGGTCCGGACGGCTTCCTCCCCCCTGCCGACGGCGCAGGTTGATGTAGAGGCGCAGTGCGTACGTCGTCGCCGCGAACAGCAGTGCGAAGCCGATGCACTTCATCAGGAGGCGGTCCAGCGCGCCCTGGTCACCGCCCGCCAGGCCGTGGAGGAGCCACGGCCCGACCAGGGCGGCCGGCACGGACCCGACCACGAGCCAGAGGGCGAGTGGCAGGTTCGGCGATCCCTGACGCGCGTGCGTCGCGGCGCCGGCGCCTCGGGAGATGGCGGCCGCGGTGAGGTCGGCGGTCACCACCGCAGAGGCGTTCCCGACACCGAGGAAGATCAGCGCCGGCGTCATCAGCGCGCCGCCTCCCATCCCGGTCAGGCCGACCACGATGCCGACGACGAAGCCGGCGGCGACGATGGAGAAGAAGTCAGCCGTGAGCCAGCCGGCCATGCAGGTGGTCCTTCCGCGGGCGCTCGGGAACGGACACGTTCACTGGACGAGGAGGCTACGTCGATTCCGCGGCTGAGGGGATCGGGGGCAGCCGATCCACGAGCACCTCCAGCAGCGCCTCCATCTGGACCGCGGCCCGGGCGGCGGCCTCGGACCCGCGGCGGTAGGGGTCGGCGATGTCGTGGTCGGGGGACGCCGGGACGCGTCGGGCCTCGAGGGCCGCGATCAGCTCGCGGCCACGCAGACCGGGATCGGCGGCCCGGGCGCTGGCGACGAACTGGCCGAGCGTGAAGATCTTGCGGAACGCGGCCGGGCGGTCCTCGAGCAGCCGGGTGCGGTGGCCGGCATCGGCGGTCAGGACCAGGTCGGCCTCGTCGACGAGGTCGCCGGTCACCGGTCGGCTCCGGAACGTCGAGCTGTCGGTCCCGTGACGTGCGAACTCGGCATCCATGGTGTCGCCCACGGGGGAGGCGTCGAAGCCATGGGTCCCCGCGCTGCTGACCTCGACGCCGGAGTCGGGTCCGAGCAGCTGGCGGGCCCGCAGCTCGAGGTACGGCGAGCGGCAGATGTTGGCCGTGCACACGAACAGGACCCGGATCGGCGGTGTCGACGGCGCCTCGTCGGCGGACGCCAGAGCGACGTAACCACGCTCGGCCAGCGCCCCCAGCACCTCGTCGCGGCAGTCCTCGATCGTGCGACCGGTGGTGTCGAACCTCAGGTCGGCGTCGGCGGGCTCCTCGTAGGGGGAGGAGATCCCGGTGAACTCGGGGATCTCGCCGCGTCGCGCCTTGGCGTAGAGCCCCTTCCGGTCGCGCCGCTCGCACTCCTCCAGCGGCGTCGCGACATGGACCAGGAAGAACGCCCCACCGGCCGCGTCGGTCATCGCCCGCACGTCCTGGCGGGTGGCGTCGAACGGGGCGATGGGGCTGCACACCGCGACGCCGCCGTGCCGGGAGATCTCGGCGGCGACCCATCCGATGCGCCGGATGTTGGTCTCACGGTCCTCGCGGCTGAAGGTGAGGCCGGCCGAGAGGTTCCGGCGTACGACGTCGCCGTCCAGGCTGGTGACGGTGCGCTCACCCGACTCGAGCAGCGCGTCGATCACCGCCTGCGCGACGGTCGACTTGCCGCTGCCCGACAGCCCGGTGAAGAACAGCACGAGCCCGCGGCGACCGGGTCCGGGCTGGTCGGACGCCACGATCGCCGCGACGTCGTCGGGGTAGTCGCCGTCGGCGTCGCCCAGGGCGAGCACGGGATCGGGGCCGGCGTACGCCGAGGTCACCGCGACGCCCAGCTCGTGGTCGACCTCGGTGTCGCCGTGCGAGGGCAGGGGGACCGCCACGACGGCCGCGCCGGGGACGAGTCGGGCCGCGGCCAGCGAGGCGCGCAGCAGGGCGACGGCGGACAGCTCCGGGGTGCCGGGCCCGGTCAGGGCGAGCAGGACGACGGGCGTGGCGAGCCCGCGCAGTCGATCGATCTCGGCCTCGGTCAGGGCGTCGACCACCGGCACGAACGTCGCGCCTGCGTGGAGGTCGCGCACCTCCGCCGGCGTGAGGTGGAGTCTCCGGAACGGGCCGTGCTGGGCGTGGGTGAGCGTCTCGACGGAGCCGTCCGCGTGGAGCAGCGCCAACGGCAGCCCCTCGGGGTCGACCAGCTCGATGTCCTGGCCGACCAGCGCCTCGGGCAGCTCCAATGTCACGGGCGACCCGGGCTCGTTGAAACCGGTGAGCGGCGCCAGGGCACCGCCGGTGAGGAGCTCGAGATCGGCCAGCTCCCGCGGCGACGGGCAGTGTTGGGGCGTCGGCACGGGGCCATCCTGCCAGCGTGGCTACTGTGGCCGGGTGCTTGCTCCGTCTCTCCGCGCCGCACGCGCCCGGTGGTCGCGTCGATGAACGCCGTCCCCGTCGCGGAGATCGTCCGCAACGGCTTCGTGGAGGGCCACCACTACGGCTCGCTCGTTGCCCTCGACGCCGGCGGCGACCCGGTCTGGTCGGTCGGCGATGCCGACGTCCCCGTCCTGCCGCGCTCCTGCAACAAGCCGGTCCAGGCGCTCGGCATGGTCCGACTCGGTCTCGACCTCCCGCCCGAGCTGCTCGCGCTGGCGTGCGCCTCCCACTCGGGCGAGACGTTCCACGTCGACGGCGTACGCCGCATCCTCGACGGAGCCGGCCTGACCGAGGCCGATCTGCAGACCCCGCCGGATTACCCCCTGGATGACGAGGCCCGTGAGGCGCTGATCCGCGCGGGCGGCACCCGGTCGGCGATCCTGATGAACTGCTCCGGCAAGCACGCCGCGATGCTCGCCACCTGCGTCGCCAACGGCTGGGCGACCGACACCTATCGCGACCCGGATCACCCCCTCCAGCAGGCCATCGCGGCGACCTTCGCCGACCTGACCGGCGAGCCGATCGCGGTCACCGCCGTCGACGGCTGCGGGGCCCCGCTGTTCTCCGCGTCGTTGGTGGGGCTGGCCCGCGCCTTCCGCCGGCTCGCGCTCGGCGAGACCGCCTCGGGTGAACCCGACCCCGAGGCGGCCCGCATCGCGGACGCGATCCGCGCCCACCCGGCGTACGTCTCAGGGACGACGCGTGACGAACGTGCGCTGCTGACCGCCATCCCGGGCGCGATCGGCAAGGCCGGTGCCGAGGGCTGCTACGTCGTCGCCCTGCCGGACGGTCGGGCCTTCGCGCTCAAGACCGACGACGGCGCGCCCCGCGTGCGGCCGGTGCTGATGGCGGAGCTGCTGCGACGGTGCGGCGTGCTCGAGGAGGAAGGTGTCGACGCGGACGCCGTTCGCCGTACGGGCGTCCTCGAGCTGCTCGGTGGTGGGCAGCCGGTGGGTGAGATCCGAGCCGTCCTCGGCTGATCCGTAGGGACAGCACCGCGCTGCCTGCTGCTAGCACCCCCCGACGTGCCGCGACACCTGGTGTTCACAGGGATTTCACGACTCTGTGTTCCGTCTCACCCTCGTTCGATTTGGGTTCTGCTAGCACAGCTAGCACCATAGGACACGTGCCCAGGAGCAAGGTCGGCAAGACCGTCGAGTCCCTCGGTGAGTACTTGCGGGAGCAGCGGGAGTCGTCCCGGTTGTCCCTCCGCCAGCTCGCCGAGCAGGCCGGCGTCTCCAACCCCTACCTGAGCCAGATCGAGCGAGGTCTGCGTCGTCCGTCGGCCGAGGTACTCCAGCAGCTGGCCAAGGCGCTACGGATCTCCGCCGAGCAGCTGTACCTCCGCGCCGGGATCGTGAGTCCCGACGAGGGCGTCGGCGGCTCGGTCGAGCTCGCCGTGCTGGGCGACCGCCAGCTCAGCGAGCGGCAGAAGCAGACCCTGCTCGACGTCTATGCGTCGTTCCTCGCGCTCAACGCGAGTGGCGACACCCCGTGACCGAGATCATCACCCACCAGAAGGAGAACATCGTGGCCAAGGCCAGGTTCGACATCCCCAACCAGCTCCCCCACGGCGTCACCCGTCCGCTCTACGCGGGCATCGGCGTCACCGACCGTGTCGTCGAGGTCGTCCGCGAGGCCGTGGCCGACGTTCAGAAGCGGGCCGAGGCGGTCCAGAAGGACGTCCAGAAGACGGTCTCCGGTCTCGACTACCGGCCACTGGCGATCCGCGACCAGGCCGCCCAGGTCGTCACGTCGCGCGTCGACTCGTTCGGCAAGGACGCCCAGGCCCGTCGCCGCGCCGTCGAGCAGCGGGTAGCCGGCCTGCAGGCCGACGCCAAGGACCTCCCGGTCCGCCTCCAGAAGCTGGTCGACGACCAGGTCGTCACCGCGGGCACCACCTTCGAGGAGCTGGTCAAGCGCGGCGAGACGCTGGTCGGCCGCATCCGTCGCCAGCCCGCGACGACCGCCACCACGTCCGCGGCGAAGACCACCACGGCCAAGGCGAAGACCACGCGCACCCAGGCCACGAAGACGGCGAAGACCGCCAAGAAGTCCACCACCCGGACCACGAAGAAGGCCGCCAAGAGCCCCGCGCGCAGCAGCGCGAAGGCGACCGCCACCTCGGCCCGCAAGACCGCTGCGAGCGCGGCGCGGGCCGCGGGCGACGCCGCCCAGAAGGTCGGCGACTGATCCACCGCAGCGTTCCAGACGGTCGACCCCGGGGCTGACGTCCCGGGGTCGACCCTTGTCCTCTCCCGGCGCTCAGCCAGCTGTAACGAATCTTCGTTCACGAACGCTTCAGGTAACGTGCAGCCGATGTCGTCAAGCCTGAGCTCGGGAGGTGAGTGGAGCGTGCATCGACTCCACCGGACTGGTTGGTCGCGTGCCGCGCGCACGGTCGCGATGGCCGCTGCCCTGACGGTGGTCCTGACCGTGCAGGCCTGCGGTTCTGCCTCGCCCGCGTCGGCGACGAGCTCGGTCAACAACCGGTTCTTCGGCATGCACATCCCCACCCTGGCCACGTCGTACCCCACCGCGCTCGGCCACACGGTCGGGGCGGTGGACCTGACCACCAACGGCGTCTACTGGCCCGACCTCGAGACCTCCGCCGGCAACTGGTCGGGCTTGACCCGTCTCGACGCCCTGGTCGACAGCTCGCACGCGCACGGTGCCCAGCCGATGATCGTGCTGGGCCTGACGCCGGCCTTCCACTCGACCCGGCCCGGCGCGGCGAACGTCCAGGCCACCGTCCCCGACCTGGCGGCGTGGAAGACCTACGTCCGCACCGTGGCGACCCGCTACCGGACGCGCGCGGACTACGAGATCTGGCCCGAGCCGGGGATCGCCTCCAACTGGAAGGGATCTCCCAAGCAGCTCGCCGGGCTCGTCGCGGCCGCCGCCAAGATCATCCACGGCGTCTCCTCGAAGGCCGTCGTCGTCTCTCCGGCGATGGTGCTGCGGATGAAGTACCAGCGGGTCTTCATGGACCGGTTCTTCGCGAGCAAGGTCGGCGGCAAGCGGATCGGGACGTACATCGACGCCGTGGGCGTCGACCCCTATCCGGTGCAGAAGGGCACGCCCGAGGACTCGATGACGCTGCTGGCGAAGGCTCGCACCATCCTCCGGTCGCACCGGGTGTCCGCGCCGGTGTGGAACGTCGAGATCAACTACGGCGTCGCGGGTGGTGGCCAGACGATCCGTCACCACTCATCGGCCAGCAAGCAGGCGTCGTACGTCGTGCGCACCTACGTGCTCAACGCCGCAGCCGGTGTCAAGCGCGTGTACTGGCTCGGGTGGGGCACCTTCAACACCATGGACGTGGCCCTGGCGAGGACGGACGGGACGCCGACGAAGGCGGGCAAGGCGCTGAAGGTGGTCGCCTCCTGGCTCGACGGGCAGAAGCCCAGCGCTTGCGCCCACAACAAGAAGCGGCACCTGTACTCCTGCAAGCAGGTGAAGTCGGGTCACGCGAGCTGGGTGTACTGGACCACGAAGGGTACGACCGTGGTGCGCGCACCCAAGGGCTCGCGGCACGTCAGCACCATGACGGGTGCGATCTCGACGACGCGTGCGCACAAGAAGCTGACCGTCACGGGCGCACCCATCCGCGTCTACCACTGAACTTTCTGATCCGGCTCGACATCGAGAGAGGTGTCATGAACTCCTTGTGAAGGCACCAGATACAGCAGGGCGCTTTGAGGGGAGTGTCACCGGAACAAGACGAACGAGGTATCTCGGATATGAGAGTCGCGCTGCAGTTGCGCCGTTACCCCTTCGTGGTGAAGGCGGCGTACGACGCACTCGCATGGGGTGGAGCCACCATGGTGGCGGCCACGCTGCGGTACACCGCTCCCTCGGACGCCCCGTGGGCGCACGCGGGCCTGATCGCGGCAGCGCTGGCCGGTGTCTACTTCCTGACCGGCATGGTGGTGCACCTCCACCAGGGTCGCGCTCGCACCGGCAGCCTCGACGAGATCCTCCTGGTGGCCTGCGTGGCCTCGGTCTCCGGCGCGGTCGTCTTCGCCGTGAACCTGCGTGACATCTCGGTCGCGCGGTCGGTGCCGGTCGGCGCCACCATCTGCTTCATCGTCGTGGCCGGGTTCGGCCGCGGTGTCTGGCGGGCCCTGCTGGAGTCCCACCACCTCCTGGCCGGCGCCCGGGCCCACACGCAGCGCACCCTGGTGGTGGGCGCGGGCGACGCCTGCCGGGACCTGATCGCCTCGATGGTGCGTGATCCTGCCGGCACCTGGAAGCCGGTCGGCCTGCTCGACGACGACCGGGCCAAGCGTCACCTGCGGATCCGCGGCGTGCCCGTGCTGGGCGACACCAGCACCATCAGCGAGGTCGTGGCGTCCACCGACGCCGAGGTGATGGTGATCGCCATCCCGAGCGCCTCCTCCGAGACCCTGGCGCGGATCGCGGCGGCGGGTCGCTCTGCCGGCGCCGAGGTGAAGGTGCTGCCGTCGACGTCGGAGCTCCTGCGTGACCACGTGGGCATCCGCGACATCCGTGACATCAACCTCGTGGACGTGCTCGGCCGCAAGCAGGTCGACACCGACGTGGAGTCGATCGCGGGCTACCTGACCGGGCGCCGGGTGCTGGTGACCGGCGCAGGCGGCTCGATCGGGTCGGAGCTGTGCCGGCAGATCGCGCGGTTCGGCCCGTCGGAGCTGATCATGCTCGACCGCGACGAGTCCGCCCTGCACGGCGTCCAGCTCTCCTTGACCGGACGGGCACTTCTTGACGGCCGTGACGTCGTGCTGTGCGACATCCGCGACGCGCCGACGCTGACCCAGCTCTTCCTGAGCCGCCGGCCGCAGGTCGTCTTCCACGCGGCCGCCCTCAAGCACCTGCCGATGCTCGAGCAGTACCCCGGTGAGGCCGTGAAGACCAACGTCGTCGGCACCCACAACGTGCTCTGCGCGGCCGACCAGGCCGGCGTCGAGCGGCTCGTCAACATCTCGACAGACAAGGCGGCCAACCCGAGCAGCGTGCTGGGGTACTCCAAGCGGATCGCCGAGCGCCTGACCGCGGCACATGCCCTCCGCGCGAACGGCACGTATCTCTCCGTGCGCTTCGGCAACGTCCTGGGCAGCCGTGGGTCGGTGCTCACCGCCTTCGCCGGACAGATCGCCCAAGGCGGACCGGTGACCGTGACCCACCCCCAGGTCACCCGCTACTTCATGACCATCGAGGAGGCCTGCCAGCTGGTCGTCCAGGCCGGTGCGATCGGCCGTCCGGGCGAGGCCCTGGTCCTCGACATGGGCAAGCCGATCAAGATCCTCGACGTCGCGCGTCACCTGATCAGCCAGCACGCCGAGGCCGTCGAGATCGAGTTCACCGGGCTGCGCGAGGGCGAGAAGCTGCACGAGGAGCTGTTCGGGTCCGCCGAGCCCCGCGACGTACGCCCGTGGCACCCGCTCGTCTCGCACGTGCCGGTCGCCCCGGTGGCGCTGGACGTCGCGGAGCACCTGCCGACCCGAGGCCGGCGGGACGACGTGATCACGGCCCTCGCGATGCTGTCGGACGACGAGCGCCAGAGTGTCCGAACCGCCGACTGGACCTCGGAGCTGGAGGAGAACTTCCCCCAGCTCAGCGATGACTAGTGTTGCTCGACGCACGTCGGACAACGCGAGGGAGATCGGATGCCGGAGCCGCTCAGCTCGGAACGACCGTGGGGGTCGTGGCACGTCCTCTACGAGGGCCGTGGCTTCAAGGTGAAGCGGATCGTCGTGCTGCCCCAGCACCGGTTGTCGTACCAGACGCACGCCCGTCGGGCCGAGCACTGGAACGTCGTCCGGGGCGTGGCCACCTGCACGATCGACGGGGAGACCCGTGAGCTGCCGGTCGGGGGCGCGCTGGACGTGCCGATCGGGGCCGCCCACCGGCTCGCGAACCTCCACGACGAGGTCCTCGAGGTGATCGAGGTGCAGCGCGGCGACTACCTCGGCGAGGACGACATCGTGCGCCTCGACGACGACTACGGCCGCGACGGGGCCAGCGCCGCCACGTAGGCGCGCAGCGCCTCACCCGCGTCGGCCGGCTCGAAGCCGGTGGCCTCGAGCTTGTGCAGGGACAGGACGCTGCTGGCGGGCCGCGGCGCTGACGCACGCCCCGCGGCGTACTCCTGGGTCGTGACCGGCTGGACGTCGTCGGCCCGGCGACCCCGCTGCCCGAAGACCGCGCGCGCGATGTCGGCCCACGTCATCGGCGGCCCGCCGTTGCTGACGTGGTAGGCGCCGTAGGGCGCCTGCCGGTCGACCAGGTGAGCCGTGGCGCGCGCGATCTCGTCGGCGAAGCCCAGCCGCCCGACCTGGTCCGCGACGACTTCGGGCGAAGCGCCGTCGTCGGCCAGTCGGACCATCGTGCGCACGAAGTTCGGGCCGTCGCCGATCACCCATGACGTGCGGACGACGTAGTGGCGGGGCGCCGCGGCCACCGCGACGTCGCCTGCGGCCTTGCTCTGACCGTAGACCCCCAGCGGTGCCAGCGGCTCGGCCTCGTCGTGCTCCGCGGCCACGCCGTCGTAGACGTAGTCCGTCGAGAAGTGCACCAGCGTGAAGCCGTGGCGCGCAGCGAGTGCGGCCAACGTCGCAGGCCCG
>Ga0268266_10001218_pt1 | contig 31640 bp, 27 predicted proteins | sample KBSS13metaG_FD_190356 | JGI IMG/M metagenome (GOLD analysis project Ga0268266, IMG submission 190356) | Switchgrass rhizosphere microbial communities from Kellogg Biological Station, Michigan, USA - KBS S1-3 metaG (SPAdes) (version 2) | ecosystem: Host-associated > Plants > Roots > Rhizosphere... | reverse complement strand
TCAGCCGCTCCGACAAAAAGCCGATGTCTCGGAGGTAGCGGACGATACCGTCAGGAAAATGCTGGTCCGCCCAAGCGCGCTGGTAGATCGTCTCCAGCAGATGCATGTGAATGCGGCGACCGGTCACCGCGGAGTTCTCCGCGACCGCCTCAAGCAACGGCTTTGAGCACCACTGCACGCCTGCCGGACCGAGCTGTACGTCGACCTTCGGCCCGGCGATCGCAGAGGCAATCGCGTCCGTGAGCTCGATGTAGGCCTTTGGCGACATCGGCGCGCGAACGAACAGCTGCTCGATCGTGCTGCGATCGTCCCTGGAGAGGCTGGAGAGAACCGGTTCCTCATCGTCATACACCACCGGATTCTGGTCGCGGACAGCCAGCGCAAAGGCGATGCGGATACCAACGTCGGACGCCGCGCGCGCAATCGCCCCGGCCTCTTCCAGCAGCGGCATCGTGCCGCTCGGGCGGGTGTAGTGGATCATCATCGCCGCGCAGCCGGCGCGGGCCGACCGCGCCATCGCAGAAGCTGCTGTCAGATAGGGATCGACCGGAGTGCCGAGCGCGGAACGGAGGATCCAGCTTTCCAGCGGCATGCCGAGCGCGCCAAACGAGGATGCGGTCGGCCGGGCATGGTCATGGGCGTTGACGAAGGCCGGCAGCACGAGGGAGCGCGGGCTTGTGGCGGCAGGAGGCGTTCCCTCGGAGATCGAGGTGATGATTCCGCCGTCGTGGCGCAGCACGACGTTTTCCAGAAGGCCGTGGTCAGGGCTGGAGAACAGGCTGTGTGCGGGAATATCTGTAGCCATGACGCGCCCTCTCCGTCATTGCGAGCGCAGCGAAGCAATCCATGTGACCGCGAAAGGAAAAAATGGATTGCTTCGTCGCTTCGCTCCTTGCGCAAACGCTTCGCGTTTGTCGCAGGCAATGACGAGTTGATCTACCGCCGTCAATTCGCCGTATACACCAGTTCCCGCTCCGCGCGCGGCGGCAAGAACTCGCGCGAGAAGATCTCCGCGGGCGTCGGTGCGCGGGCGAGCTGGTAGCCTTCGACGATGATGCCGATGGCGCGGGCCATGCGGTCATCCTTGACGTCGCCGACGCCGATCTCCTTCATCTCGGGAGAGACGATCAGCTTGTCGAAGGAATATTGCAGGCGGCGCTTTTCGACGTCGACATTGATCAGATTGTCGTAGTTCACCGCAGCCTTCATCCCGGCATTCTGATCCTTGGCGATCGCGATCATGCCCTTGTTGACGGCACGAACGAGGCCCGCGACAGCCTTCGGATTGGACGCCAGGAGCTTGCGCGAGACCATGACGCCGTTGGAATAGAGGTCCATGCCGTAATCCCCGAACGAGAACCACTTGTAGTCCTTCTCGGGATCCTGGCGGTTCAGCACGAGGTTGAAGTAGCTCGTGATGTTGAACACCAACGCGGCGTCGATATCGCCCTTGATCAGCATCGGCTCCTGCAGGTTCGGCGCCATGTTGGAGATCTTGATCTTCTCGCCTTCGAGCTTGTTCTTCTGGACGAACACCGGCAGCAGCCGCGTGGTCGGCGTTCCCTGCGCGCCGCCGAGCGTATGGCCCTCGAAATCCTTGATGGTATTGATGCCGCTGGTCTTCTTGGTGACGATCGCAAACGGCGGCTGGTTCCAGATCATGTAAACCATGACCGGCGCATCCTGCGGCTTGGTCGAGGCGTTCTGGATGATGGCGTTGACGTCGCCGAAGCCGGCGTCATAGGCGCCAGACATGATGCGCGTCACGGTCGCGCCGGAGCCCTCGCCCTGGTCGATCACGACATTGAGGCCTTCCTCTTTGAAATAGCCGTTGTCCTTGGCATAGAAGAACGCGGCGTCGGAGCCCTGCGTCTTCCAGCCGAGCGTGAACTTGATCGTCGTCTCCTGGGCACACGCGGTGCCGGCGAACAGGGCAACTCCCAACAGCGCGGCGCTTACTCTGGCTAACATCGTGATCTCCTTGATTAAGGGGTGGATGGCGTTGGCGAAAACTTCCTTCATGTCGCGATCGCGTCGTTCTTGCGGGTAGCCCAGCCGGTGACGCGCCCCTCGATCATGGAAAAGATCACGTAGAGCGCGACGCCGAGACCGGCGAGCACGAACAGGCCGGCGAACACCAGCGGAACGTTGAAGTTGGAGGACGCGGTCATCATCACGTTGCCGATGCCGCGGTTCGAAGCGACGGTCTCCGACAGCACTGCGCCGACAAAGGCGTAGGAGATTGCGACCTTCAGCGAGGCGAAGAAGAACGGCATGGTGCGGGGCAGCCCGACGTTCCAGAGAATATCGAGCTTGCTGGCGCCAAGCGCCTTCAGCACGTCTTCGAGTTCGGGTTCGGTGGTCGCCAGTCCCGTGGCGATGTTGACCACGATCGGAAAGAAGCAGATCGAGAGCGCGGTCAGTACCGCCGGCACCGAACCGGAGCCGAACCACAGCACGAAGATCGGCACGACCGCGACTTTCGGGATCGAGGAGAAACCGACCAGCAGCGGATAGGCGGTATCGTAGGCGGTCTTCGAGACGCCGATGACAGCGCCCAGCACGACGCCAAGACCGACACCGAGCACGAAGCCGATCATCGTGGTCGCGAGCGTCTGCAGGATGTGCGGCCACAGGATCGGGAATTTCTCGAACAGCGTGACGAACACCTGCGACGGGCGCGGCAGCACGAGATCCGACATGCCCGTCATCAAGCAGAACAATTCCCAGGCGACGAAGAACAGGACGATCAGTCCCGCCGACCAGGCTTTCTGGCGATAATCGAGATCGGGCATGGTCAGGCCGCTCCCTGGGCTGGAGCGGTGCGGGCATCGACGATGAAGGCGCGCAGTTTTTGATTGAGCGCCACGAAATCAGGCTCGAAGGTCATCGCGACCGTGCGCGGACGGGCAAAGGTAACGTGGCTGTCGTCGAGGACGCGGCCGGGCCGCGCGCTCATCACGCAGATGCGGCTGCCCAGGAACGCCGCCTCGCGGAGATCGTGGGTCACCAGCAGCACAGTCGGCTTGTGGGCGATCCAGAGGTCCTGCAGGATCGACCACAGCTCTTCCCGCGTGAACTGATCGAGCGCGCCGAACGGTTCGTCGAGCAGAAGCATGCGCGGCTCGTGGATCAGTGCGCGGCACAGATTGGCGCGTTGAAGCATGCCGCCGGAGAGTTGCCAGGGATAGCGATTGCCAAAACCCTTGAGGCCGACCTGCTCAAGAAGCGCATTGGCCTTGTCGCGGAATTCGGTCTTGCGAAGCTTGCGGAATTGCGAGCGGAACGGTTCGACGATCTTGAGCGGCAGCATAATGTTCCGCTCGATCGTCATCCAGGGCAGCATGGTCGGGTTCTGGAATGCCATGCCGACGCGCAAGGCACGCGCCGCAACTTCCCGGCCGCCGACGATCACCACGCCGGCGGATGGCTGCACCAGCCCGCTCACCAGCCGCAGGATGGTGGACTTGCCGCATCCGGACGGCCCCACGAGCGCGACGAACTCGCCATCGGCGATCCGCAGCGTTGTCGTGGAAAGCGCCGGCACCGCTCGGGCGCCACGGCCGAAGGTCACGGAGACCTCCGAGAGTTCGATGGCAACCGGCGCGGCGGCCGCCGGAACCGGCGTACCGGAGAATTCGGAATGTGGTTGCATGCGCATCATGGCTGGAAGTGCATGCAAGCCGAATGCCAGCCAAACCCGCCTCGAAAATCAGGGAAATCGCGGATCGCCATTCAAACGGACGGATTCCTTTTGTGCAATTCGGCCATCAAACTGCATGCAATTGAGGCGCTCAATCCGTGCACAATCGTGATAAGACAGCATCATTCGAAGTTCTACGTTCAAGGATTCGTCGATGGCGCCCCGTGCCGCCAGCAAGACCGCCGAACCATCCGACAAGGTCGGCGTCATCTGCCGCGCGCTTCGCCGCGCCATCATCGAGCAGGCGCTGGCGCCCGGCGCGAAACTCCCTGAGGATTCGCTTGGAGAGCGGTTCGGCGTCAGCCGCACCATCGCCCGCCATGCGCTCGGCCAACTCGCCGCGGAGGGCCTCGTCGAGCTTCGCCGCAACCGGATTGCCGTGGTGGCGACGCCAAGCTGGCAGGAAGCGCGCGACGCCTTTGATATCCGCATCGAGCTCGAGCGGCTGGTGGTGCGCCAGCTCGCCGGCAAGCTGACAAAAAGCCAGATCGCCGAGCTCAATGCCCACGTCGATTCCGAGGACCGCGCCCGCGACGGCACGGACGCCGTATCGCTCAGACTTGCGACGGAATTTCACATCCTGCTCGCCAACATGACGAACAGCCCGATCCTGGTGCGCTACGTCAGCGAGGTCGCCTACCGCTGCTGCCTGACGCTGTCGCTATACAGCCGCCCGCATTCATCGGAATGCGCGATCAACGAGCATCGCGCGATCATTGCCGCACTGGTCAAGGGCGACGAAGCCAAGGTGATGGGCCTGATGCACAGCCATCTGGATTCGGTTGCCAACCGCGCGCTGGTTGCCCCTGCTCCGCAGCGTGGCCGAGATCTACTGGATATTTTGGCGCCCTATGCCGGGGAAGGTGATAGCGAGCGCGTGGTGAAGCTGCCGAAAGTGGTGCGGGCACGGTAGGCCGCCGCAACGCGCGGGGCCTGCATGGTTCGAGACGCACGGCGTTGCCGTGCTCCTCACCATGAGGGGCCGGGACCTGGGAGCGCTTCAGAAGGTCCAAAACCTCATCCTGAGGAGCGCGCATTGCGCGCGTCTCGAAGGATGAAAGCCCCCGATGGCGACTCTCACACCTCGATCCCCCGCTGCACCAATATCCGCTCGGCGCTGTCGTTCCAGACGTCCATCTTGACGATCTGGCCGCCCTTGACCACGAAGCGGTCGACGTAGCGGTTGCCTTCGAACGGCGTGCCGTCGATCCACTCGCCATAGAGCGTGCCGATGCTGTAGACGACGGTTTCGTCCGCGCCGGGGCAGACGTCGAAGCGATCCATCTGCTTCTTGACCCAGCGATAGCGCCGCGCGTTGAAGCCGGTCGGTCCGCGCGGGTGATCGAACTCCCTTCCGCCGGTGAAGGTGATGATCGTGCCGGGCTTCATGTAGGCCGACGCCGCGTCGGGATCCGGAATCATCGACGCCGTCAGATAGGCCTCGACCACCTCGGCGTCGGACATTCCCTTACGTTCAGCTTTGGCGGCAGCGGACATGGCGGTTGCTCCTTGAAGCATAATACTACAATTGGCCTGTCAAACTGCATGCACATATTTTGAACAATCGGGCCTCAAAACTGCACACAATCTGGAGCTGCCCGCCGCGCGCGCTTCCGCTAGCTTCGGGGTCAGCTCTAGCCCCGCCCCGGACCCATGAACGCGAAAACGGCCTTCGACCTCATCTTCCGCAACGCCCGAATCCGGTCCTCTACCGTCCCGGTCGATATCGGTGTTGCCGGTGGGCGGATTGCCGCCATCGAACCCAGGCTCGCCTGCGAAGCCACCGAGATCGACGTCGGCGGCAGGCTCGCGCTGCCCGGCTTCGTCGATACCCACATTCACCTCGACAAGGCTTGCCTGCTCGGCCGATGCGGTCACGATCACAGCAGCGTCAGCGAGGCCATCGCCGCGGTTGCCGCGATGAAGCGCGATTTCACGGTGGAGGACGTCTATGCGCGCGGCGCACGCGTGATCGAGCGCGCCATCGTGCACGGCACCACGCGCATGCGCACCCATGTGGAGATCGATCCGCGCATTGGCTTGCGCGGCTTCGAGGCGGTCAAGGCGCTGAAGCGCGACTACGCCTGGGCGCTCGATATTTCGATCTGCTTGTTTCCGCAGGAAGGCCTGACCAACGATCCCGGCGCCGAGGAACTCCTGGTCGCGGCGCTGCGCGATGGCGGCGAGGCGATCGGCGGCTGCCCCTACATGGACACCGATCCGAATGCGCATCTCGAGAAAATCTTCGGCCTGGCGCAGGAATTCGATGTCGATGTCGACCTGCATCTCGATTTCGATCTCGATCCGTCGTGGTGGCATCTCGAAGAGGTCTGCCGGCAGGCCGAGAGGCGCAACTACCAGGGCCGCGTCGCGATCGGTCATGCGACGAAACTGTCTGCGCTGCCGCCGGACCGGCTGAAAGCGGCCGCGGCGCGGCTCGCCAAATCGGGCGTCGCCGTCACCGTGCTGCCCGCGACCGACCTCTATCTGATGGGCCGGGACGCCACCCACAATGCGCCGCGCGGGCTGACAGTCGCGCACAGGCTCGTCGAAGACGGCGTCCTCTGCTCGGTCGCCACCAACAACGTGCTCAATCCCTTCACGCCTTTCGGCGACGCCTCGCTGCTGCGGATGGCGAATTTCTACGCCAACGTTGCGCACGCCGGCATCAGTGAATTCGACGCCTGCCTCGACCTCGTGACGGACCTTCCTGCGCGGCTGATGAATCTGCGGGATTACGGCATCGCACCGGGCAACCCGGCCGATCTGGTCGTTCTCGACACCGACAGTGGAACGAACGCGATTGCCGAACTGTCCGACATGCTGATGGGATTCAAGAACGGGCGGCAGGTGTTCGAGCGGCCGAAGCCGACATTGTTTCGGCCGGTGGTTTAGAGAATCTCCGTCATGCCCGGGCTTTTCCCGGGCATCCACGCTCTTGTTTCTGCACCGCCAAGAAAGACGTGGATGGCCGGGACAAGCCCAACCATGACGAAGAAGCCAAGATGATGCGCCGCGTCGGGCGAACCATGCGGGCCGTGCCCTGCCTTATGCGCTGCCCCGCAATTGACGGCCCCGCCGATCCGTTGTTGTTATCCGTTCAACGACAACAACAACAAGCCTCGGGGCAGGAAATCATGAAAAAAGCCACCCAAGTTCGAAGCGTCGAGACGCTCGCCTGCGACGCCGGCTGGCGTAACTACCACTTCGTCAAGATCGTGACCGAGGACGGCATCGTCGGCTGGAGCGAGTACGACGAGGGTTTTGGCGCGCCCGGCGTCACCGCGGCGATCGAGCGGCTGGGCGCGCGCGTGGTCGGCAAGAACGCCTACCAGCATGAGCGGATCTATGCGGAACTGTTTTCGGCGACGCGGCCGGCCGCGGGCGGCGTGGTGGCGCTGGCGCTCGGCGCCATCGAGAACGCGCTGCTCGACGTCAAGGCCAAGGCGCTGGGCGTGCCGTGCTACGAGTTACTCGGCGGCAAGATCCGCGACCGCATCCGGGTCTACTGGTCGCACTGCGCGACCTGGCGCATCAACCATCCCAACTGGTTCAAGCCGGCGATCACCGATCTCGACGGCGTGAAGGGAATCGGCCGCGAGGTGCGCGAAAAAGGCTTCACGGCGATGAAGACCAATATATTCGTCTACACCGACGGCAAGCCGCAGGGCTGGCGGCCGGGCTTCGGCTCGCCTTTCGAGCCGGAGATCAACGTCGACCGCACGGTGCTGCGAAACCTCTGCATGCATCTGGAAGCGATCCGCGACGGCGCCGGGCCCGATGTCGACCTGCTGCTCGACCTCAACTTCAACGCCAAGACCGAGGGCTATCTGAAGATACTTCGGGCCATCAAGGACATGGACATGTTCTGGGTGGAGATCGACACCTTCAACCCGCAGGCGCTGGGCTATATCCGCCGCCAGAGCCCGCATCCGATCTCATCGTGCGAGACGTTGCTGGGCTTGCGCGAATTCCTGCCCTACTTTAACGAGCAGGCGATGGACGTCGCCATTATCGACACGCCGTGGAACGGGGTGTGGCAGTCGATGAAGATCGCCGCCGCCGCGGAACATTTCGAGGTCAACGTCGCCCCGCATAATTTCTACGGCCACCTCTGCACCATGATGAACGCGCATTTCTCGGCCGCGGTACCGAATCTGCGCATCATGGAAACCGACATTGATCGCCTGGCCTGGGACCACGAGCTGTTCACCCACGTGCCGGAGATCGTCGACGGCCATCTGGTGATGCCGGACCGCCCGGGCTGGGGCACCGAGCCCAACGAGGAAGGCCTGCGCGCCCATCCGCCGAAGACCGTGGGCGGGCTGTTGAATTACGGGCCGAAGAAATAGGAGAGCAAAGCTGTCATCCCCCGCGCAGGCGGGGGATCCGGTACTCTGCGGCCTGTCGGCTCAATACCAGCGCCTCGGCGTACTGGATCGCCCGCCTTCGCGGGCGATGACGGCGTGATCGACTGAAGGTCACTTATCGCCCGGCGCGCTCGCGAACGCGCTTTCGATGACGTCGCCGATCGGCTGCCATGAGCTGCCGTCGAACTGCACCAGCCGCATCTGCTTGATCGGCCGGAAGTCAGTCGGCCCGGTGTTCATCAGCACGCCCGGCAACGCCATCGGGTTCTGATAGGCCTTCAGCGACTCCGCCTGCCGCATGATGTTCTCGCGCGAGAGGTCATCGCCGCACTGGGTCAATATCCGCGCCAGCGTCTCGGCCGCCGCGTACCCGAAGACGGCATTGCCATCCTCCTTGTCGCCATCGGGGTAATATTTGTCCATGAACGCCAGCCACTCCTTGATGGCCGGGTCATCCTTCCAGGTGGCGTCGCTGGCGTCCTTCAGGAACGCAGTCGAGATCACGCCAACGGAATTCTGAAGCCCCGCCGGCCGCAGCGCGTTCGCGATCGAAGCCGCCGCGTTGACCAGCAACAATTGCGGATGCCAGCCCAGTTCGGCCGCCCTGCGGATGGCGCGCGCGGAGATTGGCGGCGCGCAATTGAGTACGAGCACTTCAGCGCCGGAGTTCTTCAGGATATCAACCTGGGTATCGATCGACATATCAGCATCGATGGCGATATCGGCCACGATCATGTTGGCGGTGATGCCGAGCCCCTCCTGCAATCCGCGGAACAGATCGCGGCCGAACTGATCGTTCTGCCAGAGCACGGCGATCTGCCGGCTTGGATAGGATGACTGGATGTAGTTGGCGTAGATCCGCCCCTCGGACCGGAACGAGGGTTGCCAGCCCATTGTCCATGGAAACCGCTTCGGATGCGACCATTCCTCGTCGCCGGAAGCGACGAAGAGCTGCGGGATGCTTTGCTCATTGAGATAGGCGCGCGTCGCCATGTTGCTCGGCGTGCCGAACGATCCGAACATCAGGTGGACGCGCTCCTGCTCGACCAGTTCCTTGGTGTTCTCGACCGCCGTTTTTGGATTGGAGCTGTCGTCACGGGAGATAAACCGGACTTTGCGCCCATTGATGCCGCCACGCTCGTTGATCATGTCGAAATAGGCGGCCTCCGCCCTTCCGATCGACGCGAACGCGGCCAGCGGCCCGGTATAGGGCATGATGTTGCCGATGCGGATTTCGGTGTCGTTCACACCGGCGGCGCGGGTTGGACGCAGGGGAGACCAAACCGATGCCAGCAACAGTGCAACGAAGAAGACTGGCAGCAGCCATTTTATTCTTGTTTTCATCAACGCAGCCCTCGAACGCGAGCTGTTCAGAGCTCGTGACGCCACCAGCGACGCTAATGATAGCCCGCTGGGTCAGGTTGTTGAAATGAAATGTAGGAGGTTTTTTTACGCCGGATAGTCCGACCAATCTTCACAAATGAGACGTTGCGGTTCAGGCGCGTTTGATGTCCCATACCTATTGGCAGCGGCACGAACTCGAGCATCGCTGGATATCCGAGTTGCGGACAAGCTGTATGTGACAAGGAGATCAAGGCATGAGGATAGCGATCGTAGCTTTGGGAGCCGCCCTGGTTCTGGGTAACCTGGGCGCCTTTTGCGCCGCAGCACACGCGCAGACCGCCCGTGAACCACGGGAACGGCCCATCGTGCGGGTGCCCATCGTAACGCCGGCCCCCTACTGGGATTACAATATCGTTCCACGATATCGCTATCGCCCTGAGGACGACCGGGTCGATCCATGCGGAGGGCCCGTGGTGCCGGTGGTGCGCTACGGACCTCAGGAGGCAACGGTTCCGCTATGGCTGGCGAACGAATTGGGTCTTGGCCGTATCCATGGCCGAGATTGGCCGTGCCGGGGCCGGATTCGGTAGTGCACCGGTCGAGCAGCGACCTAGCACCCATGAGCGACATGCGGGGCGTATCGCCCCGGATGTCGCTTCGCTGATACGGGCTGTGTATCAGCGCAACACGATATCCAGCCAACCCAGTGCGTTGACCGTGACGCGGTCGCCAGTGTCGACGAGCACGGTGGTGGTCTCGGCCTCGATGATCGCGGGACCGGAAAAGGTGTGACCGGGCTGCAATTCGTCGAGGGCATAGACCGGGACGTCGCGCCAGCCGCCGAAGAACGCCTGCCGCTTGCCACGCGGCGAGCAGGCGCTGGAGCCCACGGCTTTCCTCGCGCCCTCGTCCTGCCGCGCCACCTCGCCGACCGCGGCGACGCGGGCGTTGACGAAGACGACCTCCTGACCGCGCGAGGCGTAGGTGTACAATTCCTCGTGCCTGACGTGAAAGCGGTCCTCGATCTGGTCCACCAGATCGACCGCGTTCCAGTCGAGACCGTCGAGCGAGACGTCGATCTCGAAGATCTGCTCGCCGTAGCGCATCTCGGCGGAGCGCTCGATCGCAATCGGCCCGTTGAACCATGCGCGCAGCCGGCCGGCGGCCTGCGCCTCCAGCCCGGCAAAGAGCTCGTGCACTTCGTCGGCGGTAACGCGCGCGCCGGCGCCATAATGCGTGCGGCTGACCTCATAGCGGAGATCGCTGGTCAGCATGCCCCAGGCCGACAGCACCGACGCCACCGTCGGCACGATGATGCGCTTGATTTCGAGTTCGCGCGCCACTTCCGCCGCGTGCAGGCCCGCCGCGCCGCCGAAACTCAACAGCGCGAATTTCCGGGGATCGACGCCGCGGCGCAGCGTCATCAGTCGGATGCCGTCGGCCATGTTGAGGTTGATCATGCGGTAGATGCCGGCAGCCGCCTCGACGCGCGACAGCTCCATCGCCTTGGCGATGCGGTCGACGGCCGCTTCCGACGCGGCGCGATCGAGCGGCCGCTTGCCGCCCATGAAGGCGGAGGCATCGAGATAGCCGAGCACGACATTGGCATCGGTGACGGTGGCAGCCTGGCCGCCATTGCCGTAGCAGGCCGGGCCCGGCACCGAGCCTGCGCTTTCCGGCCCCACCCGCAGCGTGCGGCTGGCATCGACGCTGGCGATTGAGCCGCCGCCGGCCGCGATGCTCGCGATATCAAGGCTGCGTAGCGCGATGCGTTGGCCGGCCAGCATGCCGTCGGCGGAGAGCGAGGCCTGCCCGCCCGAGATCAGCGAGATGTCGGTCGAGGTACCGCCCATGTCGAACGGCACGAGATCGGGAATGCCGACCAGATCGGAACAGCGCCGCCCACCCGACATGCCGCCGGCAGGTCCCGACAGCACCGTGCCTGCGGCGAGCCGCGAGGCTTCCTCGACGGGCGCCATGCCGCCATGCGACAGCACCACGAAGAGACTGCCCTTGAAACCTGCTTCGGTGAGCCGCGCTTCGAGATTGGTCAGATAGCGCCGCACGATCGATTCGACATAGGCGTTCACGATCGTGGTCGAGACGCGCTCATATTCCTTGATCTGCGGCAGCACATCGCTGGAACGCGAGATGCTGATGCCAGGCAGCGCCTGCTTCAGTTTCTCGACAGCCGCGAGTTCATGCACGGGATTGAGATAGGAATGCAGGAAACACACCGCGACCGAGGTCGCGCCTGATTGCCTGATCCCGGCAATGGCGTCGTCGAGCGATTTCGCATCGAGCGGAATCAGGACCTCGCCACTGGCGCGGAGCCGTTCCCTGACGCCGAAACGCCGCTCGCGCGGCACCAGCGGCGCCGGCGGCGGCGAACGCAGGTCGTAACGGTCGGGCTTCAGGCCCTCGCGCATCTCGATGACGTCGCGATGGCCTTCGGTCGTCAGCAGCGCAACCTTGGCGCCCTTGCGCTCCAGCAGCGCATTGGTCGCAACCGTGGTGCCGTGAACCAGCCGGTCGGTCGCAGCCAGCATTTCCGCGCGGGTCACGTTCAGCCGCCGCGCCAGTTCATCGAGCCCCGCCATCACGCCGAGCGACTGATCTGCCGGAGTCGAGGGCGATTTCGCAAACACGACGCGCCCGCTTTCATCGGTCGCCACGAGATCGGTGTAGGTCCCGCCGACGTCAACGCCAATCCTGAACATCATGAGGACGCCTGCTTCGCTGCGACGTCAGTCAGGCCCTGCTCGCGATCGTGTTGGCGCGCCTCCGCCGATCTTTTTTCAGGTGGCCCCCAGCCGCCACCGCCGGAGGAACGTATCTCGAGGCAATCGCCGGGGCGCAACTCGATGCCGACTTCCTTGGTTCGCAACACGCGCGGCTCACGGCCTTCGGACAGCAGGCGATAATGATGCGGCTTGCCGTCTTCGCCGCCGAGCATGCCGCAAGGGCCGTGGCGCGCGCCATCACCGGCCGTGTTGCCTTTTGCGATCTTCTCGGTCTCCAGCACCAGATCGAGGGAGACGCCAAGGCCACCGCGATGCTGGCCGTCGCCGCCGGAATCGGGGCGAAACTCATGTGTACGGAAATGCAGGGGAAAGCGCACTTCTGCAACTTCGAGGCTGCCGAACTTCAGCCCGCCGACCGAATGCCATTCGCCGATCGACGACCATCCGTCGCCGCCTGACGACGCGCCGCCGCCGGGCCGCGCCTGGAACAGATGCCAGATGAAATTCTTTCCCGTCCGCGGGTCCTCGCCCTGGATTGCGATCCGGAATCTCCGGCTCCAACCCGCCATCGCACGCTCGGAGCACGACGCCGACAACGCCTTCACAATGGCTTCCACGATTTCATTGGAGGGATGGCTGGTGCACAGCGTCACCGGCCGGCCGGGATCGGCCCACACCACCGTACCCTGTTTCGCGATCACCTTCAGCGGCCGCAGCGCCCCCGTGTTCTTGGGGATTTCGGCATCGATCAGGTAGGCAAAGGCCATCGCCACTGCCGCCTGCATGTTGGCGTGCGAGGAGTTCACGAAACTGGTCGACTGCGGATCGGATTCGGAAAGATCGATCTCGACGTCGCTGCCCTTTTTGGTGACCTTGGCGGCGATGCGCAGATCCGTGCGGCCGTGACCGTCATCGTCGAGAAACGCCTCGCCATAGAACACGCCGTCCTTCCACGTCGAGACCACGGCCCTCGTCTGCTGTTCCGTCGCATCGAGGATTGCCTCCATGGCGGCTTCGACCACGGCAGCACCGAATTCAGCGAACAACCGCGACAACCGTCGCTCCCCGAGATGCGCTGCGCCCAGCATCGCAGAGAGGTCGCCGCGGAATTCGCGGGGGTTGCGGACGTTGAGAGCCAGCATGTCAAACAGATCGTCGCGCAGCTTGCCGGCTTCGTAGAGCTTAATCGGCGGGATGCGCAGCCCCTCCTGCCAGATCTCGGTGGCCGCGGGATTATAGGCACCGTGGGTGCCCCCGCCGATGTCGCTCTGGTGCGCGCGCACGATGGTCCACAGCAATCGCTTGCCATCGGCGAATACCGGCACGAACACCGTCACATCGGGTAGATGGCTGCCGCCGTAATAGGGGTCGTTTAGCAGGATGACATCGCCGGGCTTGATGTCCTTGAACCGCTCCTCGACCGCGATTGTCGCCCAGGGCAATGCACCGACATGCACCGGCAGATGGTCCGCCTGTGCGATCAGTCTTGCATCGGTGTCGCAGATCGCCAGCGAGAAATCGCGACTGGAATTGAGGATCTGCGAGTAGGAGGTGCGAAGCATGGCTTCGCCCATCTCCTTCACGATCGAACTGAGGCGGTGCTGGACGACGGAACGCGTGATGGGATCGATCTTGGCGGACATTGAACCCGTTCTTGTTATGCTTGTCAGAGCGTACTTGTCAGAGTGTGCGTGCGACTTCCTCGAGCGCACCCGATGCCGCAGCGATGATCGTATCTATATCGGCATCCGTCATCGGGGTCGACAATGCCATCAATCCGTTGCCCGCGGCCAGCACGCCGCGATTTAGAAATGCGCGGTTGAAAACCGCCTGACGCCGCGCTTCCTCTTCATCCAGGTAAGCCGAGCGATAGTCGCGAACCGGGCGATCGGCGAAATGAACCTTGAGCAGCGAGCCAAGGCCCACTGTACCACCGGGCACACCGTGGCGCTTGAACGCACCGGCGATGCCGGACCGAACCGCCTCACCCATCGCGTCGAGTCGCGTAAAGGCCGCGCCATCTAGCAGCTCCATCGCCGCGATCCCTGCCCGCATCGTCACGGGATTGGCGGAAAACGTGCCGCCATGCGGCAGCGCCGGCTTGCCCGGGCCCGGATCGAATACCGCCATGACTTCCTTGCGGCCGCCGATCGCGCCGACCGGAAATCCGCCGCCGATGATTTTGCCGAGCGTGGTCAGGTCAGGATCGATATCCCAGATGCCCTGTGCGCCGCGATAACCAAGGCGGAACGTGATGACCTCATCGAAGATCAGGAGTGCACCGACCTCGCGCGTGATTTTTCGCAACGCCTCCAGATAGGTCCGGTCGGCCGGCGCGAGACCGGCACGATTGGGCATGGGATCGACCAGCACGCAGGCGAGCTCCGGGCCATGCTCGCGGATCAGGCTGACAGCGGCTTCGGTGTCGTTGAAGGGAATGATGACGACGTCGGCCAGCACATTATCCGGCGTTCCCTTGGCATAAGCGACGGAAACCGGCGCGTTGCGCCCCCAGGCTTCCGGTGTCGGATCGAGGCTCACCTCGGCATAATCATAGGAGCCGTGATAGGCGCCCTCACACTTGGCGATCTTGGGACGGCCGGTATGCGCCCGCGCCGCCTTCAGCGCCATCATCACGGCCTCGGTGCCGGAATTGCAAAAACGTACCTGCTCGACCGAAGGCAGTCGTGAAGCCAGCAGCTCGGCGAGATCGACCTCGGACTCCGTCGGCAGGCCAAACGCCGAACCCAGCGCGAGCTGCGCGGTCGCCGCTCTTATCAGCGCCGGGTGGGCGTGACCGTGAATCTGCGAGGTGAAATTGTTGATGCAGTCAATGTAGACGTTACCGTCCAGATCCCAGACCCGACAGCCCTCGCCGCGCGCGGCGTAGATCGGATAGGGCTTCATGAACACGGTGGTACGGGTGTTGCCGCCGGGCAGGCTCGCCAGCGCGCGGTCGTACATTTTCTGCGATGAAGAATTTGAATCGGGGTACATGCGGCTTCCGGCAGCGATGAGGCAACCCCTTATAACCGCTGGTCTTCTGCCCGCAACCATCGCTTTGTCGCGGCTGCTGCCCGGAGAACGTGGCACCGCACGAGAATCCAGCTCACGAATACGTGTGCGGTATCCCGACAAAACAGCCACAGATAACGGAATAGAGCGCGCCGCCGCGCGTCATCCCCCTGAACGCTGTTTGCAAAGAATTCGAACTCGAATCCGGAAGGTACTGCGACGATGCTGCAATTCCTCAAACCCGGTCTGGGCGCGGCGATCTTCGGCCTGCGCCTGCTCGCGGCTTTCGCTGCACCGCCACTGGCGTTCGCCCATGAAGCTCATCCACCGGCGCAGCAGGCTGCAACCTCGGAGGAGAGCGCATTCCTCGCCGAAAACGAGGCCGCGATGAGCAAGATGATGAGCGCGATGGAGGCAAAACCGACCGGCGATATCGACCGCGACTTCGTCGCCATGATGGTGCCGCACCATCAGGGCGCGATCGACATGGCGGTGCTCCAGCTGCGCTACGGCAAGAACGAGCAGCTTCGGCGTATCGCGCAGGAAATCATCGTCGGCCAGATGCAGGAAATCGCGGCGATGAAGCTCGCGATCGGCGAACAGGCCCCAGTGCCCCTGCCCGCGCCAACCCAAACGGACCAGGCGCCAGCAGCGCATCAACACATGGACATGCCGGCAGGCATGAAGAAGTAGGAGCGACAGATGAACTATTCAGCTTTGAGAAGCAGCCTGTTGGCCTGCACGATCGTTGTCACATCGCCGCTCGCATGGGCCGGCCAGGCCCCCGGCGATGCGGCCTCACCCGACATTCCGGTCAGCCATCGCGACCGCGTCTACGCGGCGGAGCAGTTTTCGAACACGGTATCGGTTACCGATCCCGTCGACAACAAGCTGCTCGGAGTGATCCGCCTCGGCGACCCGCAGCCCGGCAATTTCAGCCCGCTCTACAAGGGACAGGTGCTGGTGCACGGCATGGGCTATTCGCCCGACCACAGGACACTCGCCATCGTCTCGATCGGTTCGAATTCGGTGACCTTCATCGACACCGCGACAAACGCGGTCAGGCACGTCACCTATGTCGGCCGTTCGCCGCACGAAGCGTTCTTCACGCCGGATGGAAAAGAAGTCTGGGTCACCGTGCGCGGCGAGAACTACATCAGCGTGATCGATGCCGCGAGCTTTGCCGAGAAGAAGCGCATCGAAGTGCCGACCGGGCCTGGCATGCAGATATTCTCGCCCGACGGCAAATACGGCTACATCTGCTCGTCTTTCAATCCGGAGACGGTCGTGGTTTCCGTCGCTGACCACGCCATCGTAGCGCACGTAAAGCAGGAAAGTCCGTTCTGCCCGAACATCGCCGCGACGCCTGACGGCGAACAGGTGTGGTTTACGCTCAAGGACATCGGCAAGACACAGGTGTTCAACGCCAAACCGCCGTTCAACCCGATCAGGACGATCGATACCGGCCCGATCACCAACCACGTCAACTTCGCGCGCACGCCGAAGGGAACGTTCGCCTACGTCACCATCGGCGGTACCAACGAGGTCAAGGTGTTCCGTACCGACGATTTCTCGCAAGTGGCGACCGTCCCGGTGGGTAATCTGCCGCACGGCATCTGGCCGTCGGGCGACGGCACCCGCATCTATGTCGGCCTCGAAAATGCCGACGCGCTGGCCGCGATCGACACTTCGATCAACAAGGTGATCGCGAACATTCCGATCGGACAGGCGCCGCAAGCCATCGCCTATGTGCCCAACGCAGCGCCGAACCCGGACGATCGCCAGAACCTGCAAGAACTCGGCGTCGCGGGCCAGGTTGCGCACCTCACCCTCGGCGCGAAGGCTGAAGCGAAGGACGCAAAGCCGCTGACCAGCGTCTCGCTGTTCGACCAGGGCCTGATCCAGGTCGTGCAGGCGTCGGTGACCGGACTTCAACCGAAGCAGCGCTACGTGCTGGCGCTGGCCGACAAGAGCGATGGCACCGGATCGGTGCAACCCCTCGCCGCTTTCATGACCAACCCGGCGGGCTCTGCCATCGTCAATGCGGTCGGGCCGATCCGGCAGATCGTGCAGAATACAGCCTCGGCGGAGCGGCGATATCTCGTCATCGCACCCGGCGAGCCCGCCAAATTCGGAGATGCCGTTCAGGTCCAGGCTCCATGAACGACATGCTGCGCCTGGTCGAGCCGGTGATTCCGGCCCTGCGCCGCTATGCGCGGGCGCTGGTCCGGGATCGCGCCGCCGCCGACGATCTGGTGCAGGATTGCCTGGAGCGGGCCATCAGCCATTGGAATCAGCTGCGCGAAGGCGATCCGCGTCCGTGGCTGTTCACGATCCTGCACAACCTTGCGGTCAACCAGTTCCGCCGCTCGTCGCGCCGCGGCAGGCACATCGCGATCGACGAGGCGAATGAGGATGATTTCGGGCAGGACGCCGTGCAGGAGCAGAAACTGATGTACCAGGACGTCCTCGACAAGCTCGCGCGGCTCCCGGAAGACCAGCGCGCCGTGCTGCTTCTGGTCGCGGTGGAAGATCTGTCCTACGCCGACACTGCCAGAGTGCTTGATATTCCGATCGGGACCGTGATGTCGCGCCTGTCGCGGGCGCGCGAAAGGTTGCAGCAGGAAATCGACGGGACTGCCGACGGCGCGCCGAAGAATGTGGTGCAGTTGCGGAGCATGAAATGAGCAGTCGCCCCATCACGGAAGACGATCTCCATGGCTATGTGGACGGCGTTCTCGAACCCGAGCGCGTAGCTGATGTCGCCGCCTATCTGGAAGACCACCCCGACATGAACAGGCGGGTCGCCGCCTTTTCGGACCAGCGCGATCTGCTGCGCCGGGCGCTGGCGCCCATCGCCGAAGAAGCCGTGCCCTCGCAGCTCGATTTGGCCGGGATGATCAGGAGCCGGCAGCGGCGTGCCTCTCCGGTCTGGTGGGCGATCGCGGCCATGCTGCTGTTGAGCATCGGCGGTCTCGGCGGCTGGGTGATGCGGGGCAGCCTGCAGACTTCGCCCGCAGGGCTTGCAGCGCTCGCGCAGGAAGCAGCTGATTCCTATCATGTCTATGCGCCGGACCGCGTCCGGCCCGTCGAGATGCGGGCATCGGACAGCGCACAACTGGTGCAATGGATGTCGAACCGCCTGAAGCAACAGGTCAAGCTGCCGGACCTGACGGGTTCGGGTTATCGCCTGATGGGCGGGCGGCTAATCGCGACGTCGCACGGTCCTGCTGCGATGTTCATGTATGACGACGATCACGGCGACCGGCTCGTCGTATTGACGCGCCCGATGGCATCGGAGCAGAGCGCGCCGATGGCCCCGCACTCAGGAGGCGACGTCGCAGGCTTTGCCTGGGCCGATGGCGGGATGGGCTACAGCCTGATGGGACAGGCCGCGGCAGATACCCTCAAGCCGATCGCCAACGAAGTCCGCAGGCAGGCGCGCAGCATCTAAGACTTCGACGGCTGGGTATAGATAATGAAAACGGTCGTCCCGACAATCAAGGTCGCGGCCATGAATACCAGCACTGCGGGCAGTCCGAAGAGCGTCGCGACCACGCCCGTCGTCGATTGCATCAGGGCGGCACCGAGGAAGAAGGCGAGGTTGATCGCAGACAGCGCCTTGCCGGCGTTCTGCGCGTCGACGAGTTGCCGCGTCATGCCGTAGAGCAAGGGCTGCGTCGAAATTGCGACGCCGATCAGCACGAACAGCGCGCCGTCAACCTGGGCCGGCACGGCCTTCACGCCGAGCAGTTCGGACAGCGGATAGTGCGGCGCGCCGGCCGCCATCACAGCGAGCAGCAATGCGGCAAAGCAATGCGCCGCGGCCAGCACCTCGCGGCGATGGCCGATGCTGCGGTCCAGAATCCCCATCAGCACGGGACCTGCGATCAGCGCGAGCGTGAACAGGCCGAGCGTGTTGCCCGCCTCGATGCGGCTGAGCGCCTTGATCTCCATCAGCCATGGCCCGCCCCACAATCCCCGCAGCACCAGCGACGCCGCCAGCGAGACCAGCGCCAGCCCGATCAGGCCGCGAAGCGGACGTGAAAGACCAATGCGCAGCACTTCGGCCATTTGCGACAACGGCGATGACTGGTCGGCCTGCGCCGCCGGCTGTTTCGGGACCAGCGCAAATACCGCGATCGCCACCAGAGCGCCGAAGCCTGCGGAGATCCAGAAGCCCGCGCGCCAGCCCCAGAGCTCGACGACGAAGGCGAGCGGGCTTGCCGAAAGCAGCATGCCGATATTGCCGATCGACAGGATGATCCCGGACCACAGGCCAAACCGCGCCGCCGACATCTGCTTGGCAGCCAGCGTCATCGGGCACATCAGCATGCCCGAGGTGGCGACGCCGAGCAGGAACTGGCCGAACACAAAGCTCTCCGGCCCGGTGGCAAGCCCCGACGCCAGCGCGCCGACGATGGTTCCGCAAAGCAGGCTCAGCGAAACCGGGCGGACGCCGAAGCGATCCATCGCAGCGCCGACCGGAATCTGCGAGGCGGCAAAGGCAAAATGATAGATCGAGGTGAGGCTCCCCAGCGTCTGGGGCGGTGTGTGGAAGTCGGCCGCCATCACGTCGAGGCTGATCGCCGGAATAGTGCGCAACAGCGTCGACAGCATGTGGCCGCAGGCCAGCGCCAGAAGCGCAAAAATCAAAGCGCGGAAACTGATCCCCGCGTCGTCGGCCTTACCGTCCATGAACCGTCTCGCCCCAAAACTGCTTCGGGGCGAGGTATCACCAATATGGCGGGAACGCGAATCCGGCCGGGTACCCGGTCAGTTCCTGTGGAACACCAGCGTTCTTAGCTCGATGCTCTCGCGCGGCGTTGCGTCGGCCGGCGTGGTGGGATCGATAAAGGCGGTATGCGGCCCGAACCGCGTCCGGCCGTCGGTTGCGGAATCATAGCACTTCAGCAGCAGCGCCTCGTCGGCCCTCATCTCTGGAATGTAGTACCAGCGATGGTTCGGGTTGTATTTTACGGAATAGGTTTCACCGCTACGGTTCGGATAAATCAGGTCGGAGGCGACGAGATCGCCGGGATCGACGGTCTGGCCGTCGGCCATCGCAAGCGGCGCATCGCGCAGCGGGCCACGGATCGGCCGCCATACATTGATAACCTGCACCCGTCCCTTCAGAAGTTCGTCCGCCTCATCGGGAAGATGTTCGCGAACGCGGTTGGCGCCCGACTTATCCGTCTGGTCGACATGGACACGCGTGGCCGGCTGGCGCGGGCCGGCGCCCCTGACATCGTCGGCCCCCTGCACGCGCTTGCGCACGGTATGGTCGAAGATGAAGACGCGGTCGGCTTTCAGCGTCGCCTTCAGGAAGGCTTCCACGGCGGGGTAGTAGACGCTTCTTACTTCCTTGTCGTCGTAGAAGTCCTTGACGATGGTCGGATGGCGAACCAGCGCAAAGCCTTCGCGGTCCAGCGAAAGGTTGCCGGCAATCAGGCGCGCGTCGAAGATCGGAACGTTATGCGGTTCGGGCAGCGCGGTCGACTTGGGTTCGCCGGGCGGCGGATCCAACGCGTAGGTTCGGGGCTTTCCGGGGGGTGGTGCGAGGTAGTTCAGCTCGGCCGTGACGAAGGGAAGCGATTCGAGTTTTGCTTGTTGCAGGCCCATGGTTCTGGACTCCTTTGTTTGTTCCGTTTGATCTTGGCCCGGCCGACGAGGCTCACAAGACGCCTTTGAAAATAGCAACGATGCTGTTGCCGGCGATGGGAAACGGGGAAAATCCTTGTCCGAAGCCGCCACCGAACCGCATGGTTTTTCCGGCGTTCACGCCGTCGTCATCGCATTCGACCAGTGCATTACAGCCCTGCACCTTTGCCGATGGCCTCGGAGAACGACCGGTCGACGATGTCGGCCGCCTTGAGGTTCTGCTTGATCAGCCCCGAGCGGAAATAGAGATCGATGGTCGCCTGCTCGTCCGCGACGACAATTTCGTCGATCGGCGTGATCTTGATCTTCGCCCGCGTCAGCCAATTGAGCGGCACCGATGCGGGAATGTTCATAAGCTTGCCCCAGGTCTCGGCATAGCTGCCGACGTTGCCGGCGGACCATGCCCGCGCTGCCGCCAGCCGGCGCACGAAATCTTCCAACTCGGGCCGCTTGTCCCTGATGGCTGTGGGGGTCGCAACCTGGAATCCCAGGCCCGGCGTAAGGCCGTCCCCGGTGATGACACGGCGGGATTTGAACAGCACCTCTTCCTGGCTGACATAGGGTTCCCAGGTCGACCACGCATCGACCGAGCCCTGCGTGTAGGCCACCTTGGCATCCGACGGCGCAAGGAACGCGATCGTGACATCGTCAGGCTTCCATCCCCTCGCCTCCAGCGCGGCAAGGATCAACTGGTGGCCGATCGAACCTCGGCCGGTGGCGATCTTCTTGCCGCGCAAATCGTCAAAGCTCTTGATCGGCGACCGTTCCGGCACCAGGACAGCGAGCCCGTCCCGCGACTGCCGGACCGCGGCGATCGCCTTGACCGGCACGTTGGCGGCCGCCGCGAAAGTGAACGGCGCGTCTCCAACCAGACCGGTTTCGATCGCGCCGGCGCCCAGCGCCTCCAGGAGCGGCGCGGCGGCAGGAAACTCCTTCCACTCGATCTTGTAGGGCACGTCCTTGAGCACGCCGGCGGCCTCCATCACGGCCTGTGAGTTGCCCTTCTGGTCGCCGACCCGAAGCGTGGTCTGCGCGGAAGCGAGGACGGCGGAGCCGAGCAACAGCGCGGCGGCAAGTGCGAGACGGATCATTGCGCGGCCACTCCATGCGCCGACTGGCGTTCGGCAATGAGCTTGCGCGTCAGCGGAATGAGTTCGCGGCCATATTCGATGGCGTCGATCAGCGGATCGAACCCGCGGATCAGGAAATGGCTGATGCCGAGTTCGTAATAATCGCCAAACACTTCGGCGACCTGTTCGGGCGTGCCGACCAGCGCCGTGGTGTTGCTGTTGGCGCCGGTCAGTTTGGCGACCTCGGTCCACAGCCGCTTGTCGATCCGCGTGCCCTGCTCCGCGAGCGACAGCAGACGCCGTGCGCCCGCGGTCGCATGACCGTCCGCAGGCTTGCGATACCCGGTCTTGTCCTGCAGCGCAGTGGCGCGCGCGAGAATGTCATCGGCCTTGGCCCAGGCCTTTTCTTCCGTCTCGGCCAGGATCGGCCGCACCGACAGGCTGAAGCGCGGCGTCGGCCGGCCATGCCGGGCGGCAGCGGCACGCACGCGCGCGGTGACGTCGCGGACCTGCGCATAGGATTCACCCCATAGCGCAAACGTATCGGCATGCTTGCCGGCCACCTCGATCGCCGCATCCGAACCGCCGCCGACGAAAGTGTAGATGCCGCCGGGGTGCGTCGGCTTCACCTGCGAAAAGCCCTTCTCGACCCTGTAGTACTTGCCGTCGTAATCGAACGGCTTCTCGCTGGTCCATTCAGCGCGAAGGATGTCGAGGAATTCGCTGGTTCGTGCGTATCGCTCATCCTTGTCATCAAGCGTATTTCCATCCTGCCGCAGCTCGGTGGCGTTGCCGCCGGTGATGACGTGAAGCGAGACGCGGCCGCCGGAAAGCTGGTCGAGGGTTGCAAGCTGACGCGCCAGCAGCGTCGGCGCGGTGAAGCCCGGCCGCTGCGCAATCATCACCTTGAGTTTTCGGGTGATGCCGAGCACGTGCTGGCCGATCTGCAGAGCATCGGGCGTCGTCGAATGAAACGCCAGAAGTGCGCGGTCGAAGCCGGCAAGCTCATGCGCCTTGGCGACCGTCTCGATGTGCGTCGGATCGAGGACGGGGCCGGATCGCACGATGGTCTCGGAGGAATTGTTGTTCGAGATGAATCCGATGAATTCGACGGACATGATGATGTGGCTCCAGTTTGGGAAAGTTCACAGGCCGAGCGCGAGACGCCCGGCCGATATTCGGGTGGTGTCGTCCTGCGGGGTATGAACGCGCCCGCACAGCGCGTCGCGATAGTGCCGCTGCAGCGGATTGGTTCGCGACAGGCCATGATTGCCCGCCCGCGACAGCGCGTCCTCGATCACGGCGATCGCGTTGTTGGTCACCGTCAGCTTGACGATATGGGACTCGGTGGCGCTGAGCTGCAAATTGTCGTCGAAATCATCGGCGAAACTGCCGATCAGGCGCTCATTCACCGCAAGCCGCGCTTCGATGCCGCCCAACACTTCCTGCGCCCGCAGCAAGGTCGCCAGCGGCGCGCCAAGGTTGGCCGGAACGCGGTCCTTGAGGAAGCCGACCAGCCAGTCTCGAGCCGCGCGAGCGACGCCGTCATAGATCGCGGCGATGAAGATGGCGTGCACCGTCGCCTGGGTGAAATCGGGCGTGCGCCATTCTTCTGGCAGGCGAACGTCGATCTCGTTGTCGAGTGGAAAGACGACGTCTTCGAAGATGACGTCATGGCTTCCGCTGGCGCGCAGGCCGAGATGATCCCAGGTTTCGACGATCCGCGTGCCCGGCAGGCCTGCCGGCACGAGAAACATTCCGACGCGCGTTTCGGCTTCATCGGTTTTGGCCCAGACGGCGTACCATTTCAGGATCGGCGCCCCCGTCGAGTAGATCTTGCGGCCCGACAATCGCCATCCGGTTTCGGTGCGCCGGGCGATCGTCGCGGGCAAGCCGCCCCGCGCCGGCGATCCGAGTTCCGGCTCAACGCGCAGCGCGTTGATCAGGGCAACGCCCTCGACAGCCTCCCGGGCAAGCTTGCGCGACAGCCGCGCCGGCCAGCGCGCGCTCCGTGCCATCACGAGGTGCTGGATGAGATGCATCGACAGGACGAGCGCGGTCGACGGATCGGCCTTGCCGATGATGCCGAGAACACGCGCGGCCTCCGCAGCGCCGGCGCCTCCGCCGCCGAGCGCCGCCGGCACCGTCAGCGCCAGCAGGCCAGCCTTCGACAGATCCTCGAAATTCCCGAACGGAAAACTGCCGTCGCGGTCGTGGATCACCGCACGCTCCGCAAACGCCGTGACCAGCAGTTCCGCGCGCGCCGAACTGTCCAGCTCATTCTGCCGCTGCGGCCCTCTCGCCGCGATGTTGCCTGACGCCGTCACCATGTCGCGTCAAGTCCAAGCAGGCCGAGGATCTGCTTGCGCAGTTCCGCAAGATGGGGATCGCCGCGATGGCGCGGGTAGGTCCGATCCACCAAGATATCGGCTTTGACGCGCGCCGGCCGGTCGCTGAGCACGATGACGCGGTTGGCGAGGAACAGCGCCTCCTCGACATCATGCGTGACCAGCAGCGCAGTCAGGCCCTTGCGCTGCCAGAGCGAGACGAGCTCGGCCTGCATGGTGATGCGGGTCAGCGAGTCGAGTTTGCCAAGCGGCTCGTCAAGGATCAGGATTTTCGGGTCGTTGACCAGCGCGCGCGCCAGCGCCACGCGCTGCGCCATGCCGCCCGACAACTGGTGCGGATAGGCGTTGCGGAACGCCGACAGGCCGACGAGATCGAGCGCCGCATCGACCCGCTGCCGCTGGCTCTTGAGGATGCTCTGCGCCTCCAGCCCGAGCGCGACGTTGTCCCAGACCGAACGCCACGGGAACAAGGTCGGGTCCTGGAACACCACCACGCGCGACGGATGCGGTCCCCTGATGCGATTGTCGTCCTCGCGCAACGTGCCGGATTTGGGTTTCTCCAGCCCTGCCACCAGCCGCAGCAAGGTGGACTTGCCGCAGCCGGAGGGGCCCAGCAGCGCGACGAACTCGCCGGGCTGGATCAGAAGGCTGACATCCTCCAGCACGGGAAGCTCGGCACCGTCGATGTCGAAGGCGTGGCTGACATGCTCGATGTCGAGCGAGGCGCCGGCCGCATGACGGGCGACCGGTTCAGCGACGGCTTGCGCTACCATTTGACGACACCTTTCTGCCAGACCAGCAACCGGTCACGCGTCCTGAACAAGAGTGTGATCGCACCGGAGCACAGCAGCGACATCACGATCAGCGCCGCATACATGTTGGCGTAGGCCGCCCAGCCTTGCGCCCATTGCAGGTACCAGCCGAGGCCGGCCTTGACGCCGATCATCTCCGCGACCACCAGCACCGCGAACGACGATCCAAGGCCCATGAACAACCCGACGAACACGTGCGGCAGCGCTGCCGGGATCGCGACCTTGAGCACGAGGAACGACGGCTTGGCGCCGAGCGTGCGAGCAACGTCGTAATAGGCGTTGCTCACGCTCGCGACGCCGGACCAGGTGAGGACGGTGACGGGAAATCCGGTCGCCAGCGCGATCAGGAACGTGCTGGCGCTCCAGCTCGAAGGAAAGGTGAAGAAGGCGATCGGGAGCCACGCCGTGGCCGGCAGCGGCCCAATGAAGCGCAGTATGGGATGCACCCAGTAGCCGACGCTTCGGGACCAGCCGATCGAAACACCAGTCAGGAAGCCGATCGCCGCACCGATGGCGTAGCCGCCGAGCTGCAGTTTTACCGACGCAAAGACACTGTCGAGCAGCTTTGGCAAATCGTCCGTGTAGACTTCGACGACGGCCTGCGGCGGCGGGAAGAACGGCAACGGCAGCCAGGCAAACTTTGCAGTCGCGAGTTCCCACACCGTCAGGAACAGGCCGAGCGCCACAAGCCACGGTGCTCGGCGGCGCAAGGCCGGCCCCGCTGCCCCGAGGAAATCCGCGCCCAGCGTTCCGAACAGCGCCAGCGCTGCAACCACGAAAGCCGCAATGCCGAGCGCATACGTCCGCGACCAGTCGCCGAGATCCGGCCACCACAGGCATGACAGGCCGAGCGCGATCCAGGCTATTGCGGCGGCAACGCCGACGCCGGAACTTCTCAGCCAGTCGCCGATCGCTTCCGCGCGCGAGTTCGATGCGCGCGAGCCCTCGACGGAAATCGTGTCAGACAGCGAATACGTCGACATAGATCTTCTCCGCGAATTTCGCCGTATCCGTGCCTGGCTTGAAGACCGAGACCGACTTCAGATCGTCGGCGTATTCCTTGAGCTCACGCTTCAGCACCTCGCCGACGGGATGATGGTGATGGGTATGGTAACGCGCCATCGCTTCGAGATCGGCCAGCGTCGCCGCCTTCGGTGCATAGGGCTGGAACGACTTCGCAGCCTTGTCCGGATTCTGCGAGGTGAACATTGCCGCATCCAGCAGCGCTTGCGTGATCGCGCGCGCGACCTGCGGCTCGTTGCGCACGAGGCTGCCGCGCAGCCCGAGGATGCAGCAGCTCTTGTCGCGGTATTCGCCATCGAGATTGGAGGCGACTTCCTTGTACTGGGAATCCTTCAACCAGAGATGAGCGAGCGGATCCGAGGCCAGGAAGGCCTGAACCTCACCCTTCTCGACCGCGAGGTTGAGAAGATTGCCAGGATAGGCGCGCCAATCGACGTCCTTGTTGGGGTCGATGCCCTGCTTGGCGAGCTGGATCGAGAAAAAATTCTTGTCGGGCCCGGCGAGATCGCCGACGGCGACGATCTTGCCCTTCAGGTCGGCGAGCTTGTCGACACCGGAACTGGTGCGCGTCAGCACGCGCATGCAGCCGCCATGGGTGCCCGCGGCAATCTTGACGTCAAAACCCTGCTCGAGCGGCTTCAGCCATCGCAGCGCCATTCCGAGCCCGGCATCGCTCTTGCCGGTGGCGATGGCTTCCAGCAACTGGTCGGTCGAACCGCTGTAATTGACGAGCTCGACGTCGAGATTATGCTTCTGGAAGAAGCCGTACTCGATCGCAATCGGAACCGGCGCGAGGCACACCGCCCCGGCATTCCACGACAGCTTCAATTTGCGCGGCGCGCCCGTCAGCGGCGTTGCATCGGATGCGGTCCGGCAGATCGGGAATTCCGAAAAGTCGATGGCCGGTGCTGCAGCGCGAAACGGAAGCGCCTGCGCGCCGAAAACACCAAGTGGCGCCGCGAAGGCCGCGGCCGCGCCGGAGCGCAGCAGCGTGCGCCGGTCCAGCACTTGTCTGCCGGGAGGCTTTTCTTTCGACATTCTTCTTCTCCTTATGGCGCAGGCGCACGACCGCGCTCGCGCAGCGCAGGATGCGCTGCCGCCTGGCACCGTGAATTGTTTGATTTGGCTCAGTCCCGACGAGAATTTCGCTTCTCGTTCCGCTGAAGTTGACGCTTGAGATGATGCGCGGCAACAATGGGATCGTCAATAAAATGGAATTTTGAATGTAAGAACGGACGGAGAGTTTATCTCCCTGTTCCCTCCCCCACACGGTCGAACGATTTTCGTGCGACCCAATTCGGCTCAACACATAGGCAGAACAACATGCAAGTCACGATGAAGGACAGAGTCGCGGTGGTCACTGGTGGAAGCAAGGGAATCGGCGTCGCGGTCGCGCGGCGATTTGCCGGCGCCGGCGCCAAGGTCGCGATCCTCGCGCGCGGCGCACAGGACCTGAAGGCCGCGCGGGAACAACTCGGCAAGGAGGGACTCGTCGTTCGCGACTATGTGTGCGACGTCTCGAAGGCATCGGACATCGCAAGCGTGCATGAGAAGATCGTCAAGGACCTCGGCCCGGTCGACGTGCTCGTCAATAACGCCGGCACGGCACGGACGATGGCGTTCGAGAGCATCTCGGATGAAGCTTGGCAGGAAGACCTCGACCTCAAACTGTTTGCCGCGATCCGCTTCTCCAGGCTGGTCTGGCCGGGCATGAAGACGCGCAAATGGGGCCGCATCATCAACGTGCTCAACACCTACGCCAAGGCGCCGGCGGCATCCTCGGCGCCGACCTCGGTATCGCGAGCCGCCGGCATGGCGCTGACCAAAGTGATGGCGAGCGAAGGTGGCGAGCACAACATCCTGGTCAATGCCATGCTGGTCGGGCTGATCATGAGCGATCAATGGGTGAAGCGGCACGCGGCGCAGGCGCCAGACTCGGATTTCGAGGTGTTTGCGCAAAACCTCGCCAAGGGCACGCCGCTGGGGCGCATCGGCACTGCAGAGGAATTCGCCAACCTGGCCTGCTTCCTCGCTTCCGATCAGGGATCGTTCATCACCGGCACCGCCATCAATGTCGACGGCGGCCGTTCGCCGGTGGTGTAGCTACGCGGATTTCAAAACGACCCTCCCTCGCCTCGCTCCCGGAGAGAAGTGGAGCAAACAAAAAGGCCCCCGTTGCCGGGGGCCTTTCCGTTTTCTCAAGCCGCCTTGGCGGCCCGTCTCTTAAACCGCGTCCTTGGCGGCCTTGACGGGGCGAGCCCGGACGATCTTGCGGGCCGGCTTGGCCTTGAACATCATTTCTTCGCCCGTGAAGGGGTTGGTGCCCTTACGAGCCTTGGTCGCCGGCTTCTTGACGACGACGAACTTTGCAAAGCCAGGAACGAGGAAAAGCCCGTTCTTCTTGAGCTCCTTGTGACCGACGTCAACGAGCGTGTCCATCACGTTCTTGACCTCTTTCTTGGAAAGTTCGGTAGTGGTCGCGATCTTCTCGATCAGCTGCGACTTAGACATTTGGGTAGCCATGGTTGCTCCATTGATTCTGGCACAGGCGACGATATGGCGAAAAACCCTAAAAAAACAGGGTTTCCGACATTCTGCACAGCTATCTCGCTAATCGAGTTGCACTGATTCGTCCAATTTTGGCTGGTTTTTGGGCCTCCGAAGCTGTGCGAACCCTATTTTTAGGGGGATTCCGGCGTTCCAGAAGGCCAATTTTCCGACAATCCCAGAGTGTGGGGCTGCCTGCCGCTATTCAGACGGGCCTCGGTTTCAGGCCCTCCTGGCGAAAAACAAGCACGTCGATTACGCGGTGAGCACGTTGTTTTCAGGAAGGATTTTCCGATCCGCGCAGCGATTAGAAAATGACTCGCGTTCCCCTTCCATCGTAACATCGCGCTCAAGGCGGGCGTCTGAACGGTCCGCCAACGATATCACCTCCGGAGACTTCGCATGGATTTGACGCGCCTTGAGATCAATCGTCGCACCGCGCTGCTGACGTCGGCAGCCATCGCGGCCAATGTGATCAATCCAATGCGAGCCTTCGCGCAGGAAACGCCGCGCAAGGGCGGCGTGTTCAACGTCCATTACGGCGCCGAGCAGCGCCAGCTCAACCCGAGCATCCAGGCTTCCACCGGCGTCTACATCATTGGCGGCAAGGTCCAGGAGAATCTCGTCGATCTCGATACCAACGGCCAGCCGGTCGGCGTGCTCGCCGAGAGCTGGGAAGCCACGCCCGACGGCAAGACCGTGACCTTCAAGCTGCGCAAGGGCGTCACCTGGCACGACGGCAAGCCGTTCACTTCGGCCGACGTCGAATTCACCGCCATGAACATGTGGAAGAAGATCCTCAATTACGGATCGACGCTGCAGCTCTTCCTCACAGCGGTCGAGACGCCGGATGCCGAGACCGCGATCTTCAAATACGACCGGCCGATGCCGCTGAATCTGTTGCTGCGCGCCCTACCCGACCTCGGCTACATCTCGGCCAAGCATCTCTATGAGAGCGGCGATATCAGGCAGAACCCGACCAACCTCGCCCCGGTCGGCACCGGCCCGTTCAAATTCGTCAAATATGAGCGCGGGCAGTACATCATCGCCGACCGCAACGAAAACTACTGGCGCCCCAACGCGCCCTATCTCGACCGGATCGTCTGGCGCGTGATCACCGACCGCGCCGCTGCGGCTGCGCAGATGGAAGCCGGCGAGCTGCATTACTCGCCGTTTTCGGGGCTCACGATTTCCGACATGGCACGGCTCGGCAAGGACAAGCGGTTCGTCGTCTCCACCAAGGGCAACGAAGGCAATGCCCGCACCAACACCATCGAGTTCAACTTCCGCCGCAAGGAACTGTCCGACATCAAGGTTCGTCGCGCGATTGCGCATGCGATCAACGTACCGTTCTTCATCGACAACTTCCTTGGCGATTTCGCCAAGCTCGGCACCGGGCCGATCCCCTCGACCTCGACCGATTTCTATCCGGGTGCGAACACGCCGCAATATCCCTACGACAAGGCCAAGGCGGCAGCGCTGCTCGACGAAGCCGGCTTCAAGGCGGGCCGCGGCGGCACGCGCTTCTCGCTGAGGCTCTTGCCCGCCCCATGGGGCGAGGACATCTCGCTGTGGTCGACCTTCATTCAGCAATCGCTCGGCGAGATCGGCATTCCCGTCGAGATCGTGCGCAACGACGGCGGTGGTTTCCTCAAGCAGGTCTACGACGAACACGCCTTCGACCTCGCCACCGGCTGGCACCAGTACCGCAACGATCCCGCCGTCTCGACCACGGTCTGGTATCGATCGGGTCAGCCCAAGGGCGCGCCCTGGACCAACCAGTGGGGCTGGGAAGACAAGACCGTCGACAAAACCATCGACGATGCCGCGACCGAAGTCGATCCGGCCAAGCGCAAGGCGCTGTATGCCCAGTTCGTCAAAGAAGTGAACACAGAGCTGCCGGTCTGGATGCCGATCGAGCAGATCTTCGTCACCGTGATCACGGCAAAGGCGCGCAATCACTCCAATACCCCGCGCTGGGGCTCGACGAGCTGGCATGATCTTTGGCTTTCGGCCTAGAGCATGATCCGGAAAAGTGGGCATCGGTTTTCCGAAAAGATCATGCTGAGATATGGACCAGGGCGGGACGACGAAAGTCATCGCGCTCGGACTCGATATCCGCCAAGATAGGTCTATGCGCATCCTCGGCCTTGCGGGGCGGCGGCTCGCCGCCTCGATCCCGACCCTTATCCTGATCCTGATCGGCGTGTTCCTGCTGCTGCAGTTCGCGCCGGGCGATACCGTCGACGCCATGATGGCGCAGATGGGCGGCGGCGATGCCGCCACCGCCAAGCAGCTGCGGCAGTTCTACGGGCTCGACCTCTCGATTCCGGCGCAGCTCGGCAATTATCTCTGGCGGCTGGTGCGGCTCGATCTCGGCTTCTCCTCGATCTACGGCAAGCCGGTGGCCTCCGTCATCCTTGAGCGGCTGCCGCCGACGATCCTCCTGATGACCGCGTCGCTGTCGTTCGCTTTCTTCTTTGGCCTCGTATTCGGCGTGATCGCCGCCCGCGGCGTCAACCGCTGGCCGGACACGCTGATCTCGACCCTGGGCCTGGTCTTCTATGCGACGCCCTCGTTCTGGTTCGGCCTGATGGCCATTGTGGTGTTCTCGGTCTACCTGCAATGGCTGCCGCCGGGCGGATTCGAGGATATCGGCACGGTGCAGACCGGCATCTGGCGCGTGCTCGATATCGCCAGCCACCTGGTGCTGCCGACGCTCACGTTGGGGCTGATCTTTCTGGCGATCTATTTGCGCATCATGCGCGCCTCGATGCTGGAGGTTCTCAACCTCGACTATGTCCGGACTGCGCGCGCCAAGGGCCTCGACGAAACCCGCGTGGTGACGCGGCATGTGCTGCGCAACGCCCTGCTGCCGATGGTGACGCTGATCGGGCTGCAAGCCGGGACCATGCTGGGCGGATCGGTGGTGGTCGAAAGCGTATTCTCGCTGCCCGGCCTCGGACGGCTCGCCTATGAATCGGTGGTGCAGCGCGATCTCAA
>Ga0268266_10001216_pt1 | contig 31667 bp, 28 predicted proteins | sample KBSS13metaG_FD_190356 | JGI IMG/M metagenome (GOLD analysis project Ga0268266, IMG submission 190356) | Switchgrass rhizosphere microbial communities from Kellogg Biological Station, Michigan, USA - KBS S1-3 metaG (SPAdes) (version 2) | ecosystem: Host-associated > Plants > Roots > Rhizosphere... | reverse complement strand
AATTGCCCACCCGCTGGTCAGGTCAACGGTATGAAACTCTTTGTGCTCTTTTTTGATAGGCATATTGTCTTCTCTAATCGTTATACGGGAGTGTTCGCACATCGTAGCTGTGCTTGATTGCTCTCCGTTTAATCGGATCTTCCAGCTCCAGTTCAAATCTCTCAGATGGACCAATCGGTTGCAGCAGCGGCATCGTGCCACAGTACATTATGGTACCGGCAGGAAGTTCGGTATCGCCTTCCTTCAATCGGGAGATCAGGTCCTCAGGCGACAGCATACGAGTTACTGTCCCCTCTTGATAGAGAAGCCGCTGGCCCTCACGATGAATGTAGGATCGGAGAATAAGCTCGTCCCAATGGTCTTGTACGTCAGCAAAAAACCACAACTCCTCGCTGATTGGTTTCGGGCACATTTGCTTCGAGACGGTTACACCATACGCCTCGACTTTACGGTCTGTGTGATCTGATCCCACACCTACCATCAATCCCTGGGGATGCGAGACGAGGACGAATTCAACTTCTCCGCTCGAATCCCCGCCAGTCACATCGATCTGTTGTGAGGTTGTCAGCAGATTTGCGCCACAGCGATAGAAGCAAGGAGTGGTTCGAGGTCTCGCGACTCCGATAGCCTCCAACTCTGCGATGTGATGCTCAACGCTTACGCTATCGCGCCCTGTCCAACCAGCAATGATTAGGTCATTAATCTCTACAGAGAGAGAGTCTTGCCCGACGAGAAATTTGAGCGACGTCATCCCCAGCCTCCGATCGAAAAATCGGTTAGAGTTCCATCTTGAACGTCATTTTCCCAGCGCGAGTGGCAGTAAGCTCCGTAACGGCCGCGGTAAAACAACAAGGGATCAACAACACTGTGTAAGTGGAGTCTGACAATCTTTCCGAAGAAGATCCGATGATCTCCACCATCGATCTCAGTATGCGAGTCACATTCGAGCTGCGCGAGAGAATCGGCAAAAAGAGCGCATCCGTTCTCTCCTTCTACAAAGCGAAACTCCTTCCAGTCTGCCGAGGACGGTCGCGCGAACATATTCGATAATGGCTCCTGGCGACGAGAAAGAATGTTAATTGCGAAGTATTTCGCTGCCTGGAAATGCGAGAGCACATTTGCCTTCTTTGCCAGAGCAAACAGGATTAAGGGTGGATCCAACGAAACAGAAGAGAACGAGTTGATGGTGACTGCCACATGTTGTCCGCTCGATGTCCGCATAGTAAGGACCGCAACTCCCGTTGCGAAGCATCCAAGCACATTGCGAAGACTACGTGGATCGATCGTCATTTTCTCCCCGCCACGTCGTATGTCTCCATAAACCTGTTCACCATGCCGGTTGAGTTCTCCCAATCTGCTGTGCGGAAAGCATGGCTCCGCGTAACCATATTCGCTCCTGCATAGAACATCTCGTACTGGAGATGGCGCGATCCGAACTCTGAGCCAACTGCATCCCAGGCGAGCTTGAACAGCTTCACGCGCCCCTTAGCATCAGTAGCAGGAGAACGCTGTGTCTTGTCGATGAGTCCGGCTGTTTCAGCGTTGTCGAAATCATTTGCGGAAGAAGGCAGCATAATCATCCCGCCCCCCGACAACTCCCTCAGCTGCCCAACAAACTTGGGATAGAGTTGCTGCGTCAAGACCATGGACGAGTACAGCCTGCTTCCGTTCGGGACAAAATAAGAGCCATAGTGCGTCCCCATAACTTCCATCGCTTCAAGCATGCTCTGAACCATGGACGCTTCAGCAGCCATCTGCCCAAGCATCTCGCGCACCGCCGGAATCTCGATGATGCCATTCGTCTCTGCAATCTTGCGCGCCAGCCCAAGCAGAAAACGCATTTTTACCGTAAGCCGAATCTGACACTGATAGTTCTGGTACACGTGAGCGGGTGTGGAATGCCATTGTGTCTGTGCGAGCTTTGTATCGTTGTGCACGAAGACACGACTCCACGGAATCTTGACGTCATCCAGATAGAGAACACCGTCATTCTCGTCGAATGCCGATGATAAGGGATTGTCAAAGACAGACACGGCAGAGGCTTCAAATGATTTGCGAGAAAGGAGTTTTACACCCTTCGCGCCCAAGGGCACCATCGCAGTAAAACTGTACTTTTCTTCTCCTGGTTTAAGTGGCTGTATCGTCGCGATCATCACCTCATTTGCCATAGGAACCGCAGTCGCCAGCATCTTTGCACCGCGTACCGTAATTCCTTCAGCATCTTCATCGACCACACCCGCGGCCAAAAACTCATCCGCCTGTTCACCCGCACCTTTACTCCGGTCTGCCTGCGGACTGATGATCGCATACGTTAGATAGAGATCTTTATCGCGAGCAAATTCGTAGTAGTCAGCCAACGCTCGTTGACCTCTTTCGCCAAAGAGATGGCGGCCCATATACATGGCGGATATCGCAGACGCGACATGATCGGGCGATCTTCCAAGAAAGCCACACGACAGCTCCGCCCATGCCTCGAGCGCCTTGCGCCGCTCCACTAAATCTTCATAACAGGTCGGAAGCTGCCACATGCGGCTGACTCGCTCGCCTGTCGTGGGCGACACAAACGTCATCCTATTTTGATTCTCCGGAGCGGTCTGAAAATCAAATATCTTCGCCGCCGAAGCTACGCTGTTCCGGAAAGCAGGATGATTGGTGTGGTCGCAGACAAGCGAACCGTCCAGAAATATCTGGCGTCCATCCTGCAGGCTAACGAGATGTTCCGCTGCACCTTTTGGCATTCGGCTTATCCTTACGACTTGGCTGAAGCATAGGGCGTCCGAAAGAATATAGTCAAGTAACTTAATTAAGTTTATGATGCATCTCCAAGGAAGAATGCCATGCCCTCCATCGCACCCGATAAAGCTCGTCGCGGTTCTGGCAATAGAAAACCTACGGTTGGCGGTGCGAAAAGCCCCAAAGAACCCCGCACGCGCCGGATGACTCTCTCGGCATCCTCGGCCGCGCTGCTTGATCCGCAAGGCACGACGGATCATCGATTCCGTCAATTCCTTTATGACTTTTCGACCCTCGGTGTTTCGCTGGAGATCGTACGATCCTATCTCGCCTCTCTGCTGGGACTGACTTCGCCGCAATACAACATCCTCATGGTTCTCGCGAATGGCGATGGTAAACAGCTTAGTGTGAGCGAGGTGGCGCGAAGGCTTCATGTGAGCACAGCATTTATCACCGCGGAGGGGATCAACCTTGAATCGGCTGGTCTCATTGAAAAACATAGAAATCCGAACGATGGTCGTGGAGTTCTACTTCATCTCACCCAGCTTGGGTGGGAACAAGTAACCCAGATAGCGCCGGAGCGCCAAAAGATCAACGACCATCTGTTTGGCAGCCTCTCTGCACGAGACTTCCAGACTCTCTCCGAAACACTATCTTCCCTACTCGATGACTTCAATTACACGGTCAGATTGATAAAAAGTGCTGCGCCTTCCCGGATCAATCTGCGGTCCAAAGATGGCAACGCTCTGAAGGAGAAACGATGAAGTTGCGTCTCATACCGCTATTCACTCTCTTTGCTGTTTCCATCCTGGGAGCGCCGGCACAACAACCGGCTTCTTCGCCGCCTGTCAGTTCCCCAGATTATGACCTGCTTTTAAAAGGCGGTCACGTAATCGACGCAAAGAACGGCATCGATGACGTCTACGACGTCGCCATCAAGGATGGCAAGATCGCAAAGGTGGATAAGAACATACCGTCCAACTATGCCGTGAAGACCGTTGTATTGAAAGATATGTACGTCGTGCCGGGTTTGATTGATATCCACGTTCACGTATACGCAGGTACGGGCGAGCGGAACTCCTACGCAGGCGACAACTCCATCTATCCCGACGGCTTCACCTTCCGAGTTGGCGTGACAACGGTTGTTGACGCCGGGTGCTCCGGCTGGCGCAACTTTGAAGACTTCAAGGACCACGTTATCGACCGATCGCAAACCCGCGTTCTTGCCATGCTCAACATCGTTGGCCATGGCATGCGCGGCGGAAAGTTCGAGAACGACACGACCGACATGCAGGCCGAACCAACTGCTGCAATGGCAAAGAAGTATCCAAACATCATCGTCGGCATCAAGACTGCCCACTTCATGGGGCCAGAATGGATCCCAGTAGAACAGGCGGTGAAGGCTGGGACTATCGCGAACATTCCGGTCATGGTCGACTTCGGCGGCAGAAGAACCGAACGCCCCATGTATCAATTGCTGGAAGAGAAGCTGCGCCCGGGCGACATCTACACCCATGCGTTCTCAGGCGAGCGAGGAGAACAGGATTTCAAGACTGGGGGGCCAGGCCGTGGTATGCGAGAAGGCAGGGCGCGCGGCATTTACTTTGATGTAGGACATGGCCAAGCCAGCTTCGCCTGGTTCACAGCCATCCCGCTCTACAAAGCCGGCTTCGCACCGGATTCCATCTCCACCGATATTCACATTGAAAGCATGAATGCCGGCATGAAAGACATGCTCAATGTGGGAGATAAGTATCTCGCCATGGGGATGCCACTGGCCGAGGTTATCCGCGACATGACATGGAATCCCGCAAAAGAGATCAAGCAGACTCAGCTCGGCAATCTCTCTCAAGGCTCCATCGCCGATGTAACCGTATTAAGCATTCAGCATGGCGAATTTGGCTTCGATGATGCTTATAGCACCTATCTCAAGGGTGATAAGAAGATGCAAGCGGAGCTCACCATTAAGGATGGAAAGATCGTCTACGACCTCAACGCTATCTCTGGTGAACCCTGGGACCAGCAACCATCTGAAGCACTGCGGCAAGCGAAGCGCTGGACAAAGCTGCGAGTACAGGGGTTCGGTCCATCTCATTGGCGGCCACTTCCAGGCCAGCCTACGATTCAGGACTGGCGTCCGTATCCCTACATTCCATCGGAAAGCAGCAACCAGGATGGTAGGACAATGACGAATCACTAGGGACCGGGTCGGCAGTGAACTCTCGGGTCTAAGCCTTCCCGGGTAGGTAAAGAACTAATGAACTGAAGACCGGTTTGGAGCAACTGTAGTTCGTAGCCACAAGGTGATGCTCGTCGAAAAAAGAGCATCCTCAGATACCGGCAGGGGCGCGCCATGAAAGGCAGGGCGCCGCCCCCCGCTCGGAAGGTTCGAGAGGATTACTTTCCTGGAGGTGGAGGGAAACTCTTAAATATCTTTTGCAGGGCTTTGTCGAGCTTTTTAGTATTCTTTTCGGGGTTGTCCGAAAGGGTGTCTGACGAACTTGCCGTCCATAACAGCTTCTTCGTCTTCGGGTCGCCGATATGAATGATCAGTTGACCCACCCGTATCCGATCGACTGTAGTCGTAGCCATACCTCCACCCCAACGCCAACCCCCTCCCATACCCATGGTGTTCAATTGTGCTTCTTGACCAATCGCCCCATGGTATAGGACATACAGATCAGGATTCGCTCCTTCGGAGACCTTCTGAAAGCCTTTGGCCTGTAGTTGCTGGTCCACACCCTCGATGATGCGCTGGTCCCAGAGCTGATTCTGAATCGGAGTTCCTTTCGTCCACGCGTATGTTTTGTAACCTTGGAAGTCAGCCTTGTGATCGTAATCAACCGTCACCTTTTGCGAGTAAGCTCTGGAAACGAGCAAAATCATGAATAAGCCGATGATGATGCGATATTGTTTCACTGTCGTCCTCTCTCCTTAAATCGTCATTGCTTTTTCAAATGGCCCAACTACGATTTACTTCGGCGAAAATACTTCCTTCCAATCCGACTTCATGTCGATGACGACCCAGTGCTTTTGTTGGGCTTCGTCGAGCGCCTTGTTTAAGGTTCCTACCTTCGATTCCCGATCATAGCTGTACTCTCGTTGCGCATCTGTGTGATGGACAAGAACCGCAAGGCGCGCTCCCGATCCCGCTGTTGTGTACTCCAGCATCTGCTGGTCTCCGTCTGAATTTCCGAAGGCCGCGATGGGTCTCTTGCCGATAAACTTTCCAATATTTACAGGCTTGCCAGGCCCATCGTCGATGGAATCCAGCTGGCCAAGACGCATCAGTGCACCATCCTTCAGTTCTGTCTTGATCTGGGTGCCAATTACCTGTTCCCGCGGAATCCCATAGGCTTTTTCAGTCCACGGCCTCATAAACTCCTGCTCTCCACCTGAGACGATGTATGTCTTGAATCCGTTCTGGCGCAAATAGGTCAACACCTCCACCATCGGCTGGTAAATGCATTGCGTAAAAGGCCGTTTGAACCGGGGGTGTTGTGCGTGTTCGATCCAGTCGGATACGGTTTTGTCGAAATCTTCCATGGTCATGCCCGTGTGCGTCACCATCAGAAGCTCAACCGCTCCCTTCTGTCCGCTTGCCGCCAGCGCTTTCAGGTCATGGTTCAGAACTGCAGCAAACGGCTGCTTTTTCTTCCAATCAGGATGCTGCGCTGCGAGTTGCTCGACACGATCGTTTATGAAAATTGCTTCGGTATAAACAGGCTGCTCCACCCATAAGGTACCGTCGTTGTCGAAGGTCGCAATCCGGTCCACGGCAGGCACGAAATCCGGACCTCCTTCCTTCGTTACGCGCTCCACAAAATCAGTGATTGCGTGCTTCGTCGCGCCCTCGTTCCACGAAGGCAATGGATCAGGGTGCACGTTAGAAATCGTCTTGGTATCAGGTGCGTGCTGACACCCCGACAGCAACAATCCAACGCCCATCAATAAAATCGTTAGATTTATCGACCGCACTCGCATACTTCAACTCCTTAGTTGAAGATCTACTGGCCCAAAGTGCTTCCATGATTCATCACCGCTACGTTTTTTCTGCCCGCATCCATTACGCATCGAAAGCCAAGGTGATTCGTTCCCGTATCCACGTCTCCCTTGCCGCGCGTGCCCACCATATAACGCGAGCAATATTCATCCGTGCACAGGAACGACCCTCCGCGATGCACCTTCTTTTGATGTCCCGGCTCCGATGGATCGTACGCCGACTCCGGTCCCTGCGGATTCCTCGCCATACCCTCCGCACTCAGCTTTTTGTAGTAGTCCGGCCTATACCAATCGCTCGTCCACTGCCAGACATTCCCCGCCATATCGAATAGGCCATAGCCGTTCGCCGAAAACTGGGCCACAGGCGCAATCCCTGCGTAGCCATCTGCTGCGGTATCTTTTGTCGGAAATGTTCCTTCATGAGTGTTTGCCATCCACTTGCCGTGCGGACGAAATTCATCACCCCACACATAAGGCTTACCTGAAAGCCCGCCACGCGCAGCGAACTCCCACTCGGCCTCTGTCGGCAAACGCTTTCCCGCCCACTTCGCATACGCCTGCGCATCTTCATAGGCGATCTGAATGACGGGATAATTCCCTTTCCCGACAATGTTGCTCTTCGGCCCGATAGGATGTTTCCAGTTCGCCCCTGGCACATAGCTCCACCATTGGAAATAGTTATCCAGCGAGACAGGATGATCCGGTGGCGAGAAGACAACCGATCCGGCAACAAGGTTCTCCGGCGGTGCTCCGGGATAGTCTTCTGCGCGCGGCTTCCGCTCCGCCACCGTCACATATCCGGTTGCCGCTACAAACCTTTCAAATTCCGCGTTGGTAACATCTGTTTTGTCCATAAAGAATCCGTCGACGTAAACACGATGTACAGGCCGTGAATCGAAGGTCGCCTTCATGCCTACATCGTCCATCCCTGGAGGATCCTGTGCTCCCATCGAGAACTCTCCACCAGGAACCCATGCCATGCCCGCGGGCGGCTTCTCCGGAGCCGGGGTCGTGTTCGGAACCGTCGGTTCGAAGATAACTTTGCGGACTGTCCCTTCGGACCCACTCATCGGCTCTCGTGCCTCAGAGGCGTTCCGCTTTGCAACTGGATCACTCGCGTCAGCAGTGTTTGCGTCCGCAGTGCGGATGTTTGCCTTTCCCGGCCGATTTGCGACGACAAATCCTGCGATGATCGCAGCCGCGATCACCAGCGCTACAATCAGGATCGTTCTCACTCGAATTGAATCGGGCTTAGCAGCTTTCTTTGGTCTCTTCATCTTCTACTCATCTAAACAGCAAAAGCTGTCACCGCCGGAACCTGCCTCCCCCGCCGCGATGGATATTCTCGAATCTACCTGTCTGGAACTGGCCCCGCTGACGCGCCGCTGCCGACCGATCGAGGCCTTGCAACGTTGAGGGATTAGCTTGCAAACCGGATCGGGATGCTCCCAAATTCTGACTTCCGGCGTTCTGGCGAGCTGTCTGAACATTCTGTTGCGCATTCGGATGATTCGCCTGGAAGTTCTGCGCGTTCTGTTGTGCATTTGGATGGTTCGCTTGAATGTTCTGTTGCGCCTGCTGTTTCGCCGCTGTCGTGTCCACCGTATTCCAACTGCCATTGTCGTACTTGCTCCATCCGCCGCTGGAATCGTGCCGATAAACATTTCCATCGTTGCCTGCGTAAACTGAGTTATTTGCTCCGTGAACCACTGCGCCGTTCTGGCCGCAGTAGGCCGTGCCGTGCTGTCCAGTCGATGTTCTATACCCTGCGGCTGTACCATTGGCGGTGGTGACGTGTCCCGTCTGAGCCCAATTGCCATTGCGCGTCGCGACCGAGCTTCCCCACTGTGCATAGGCGTTATGCGCCTGCGAAGTCGCTCCATAACCTCCAGTCCATGGATTGTAGGCCTGTGCTACAGTTCGGCCTCCGTACAATCCCTGCGCACTCGCCGAACGTCCATACCTTCCGGTTGCCGGGTTATACCACGCCGAAGATCCCACCGCTCCGTATGGACCCTATGCTACTCGCCCCGCAGCAAATCCTCCGTTCCACGGGTTGTACACCACACCTGCTCCATAAGTCGCAGACCACGTCAGAGACACCTGCATTCTGAATATTGGTATTCAGAAAATTCGCCGTTAAACGCGTATTCACGATAGGGAAGATGACACCGATGCCGTAACTGGCCCCGAGGATCTTCCTCTTGGTCGTAACCTGATATACAGCATTGTGGACCACCAATGTCAGATCGGGGCGAAGGATCGTATTTCCTTTGGAGCCCTTGAGAGTATCTATGTCATAGATGTAAGGCAGGTAGGCTACGTAAACTCCCGGCGGAGCCGTTGTTCCGTTATCCAGACCTGTAATTCCTTGTACATAATGGCCTGTTTGCTGGGCATAGACTCCATAAGACCGTGCCAGGACCAAAGTCAATATAGCCAAGATGAGGCCGCGAAAAACGCGATAAGCCATGCGCTGAACCTCGAGGGCTTGCTTGCGTACCAGCTATTCTTCCCGTTCTTTCCTGTGCATAACTTGATTTACGGAGGATAATCTCTGTACTTTAGCGACCCGGAGACCCGACATACGCGAATCAATCCAACAGTCTTACTAAGGGGCCCTTTGCACCGCGACCCTGGTGAGCAGAAACTATAGCACAATCTGGTAGTTCGATGATGAATTGCAGTCGGCCGCAATGGGGATATTCATAATGTTTGGTGCCAACGGTCTTCATTTTCGCGCACGAATCTGCCAGTTCGATAATCTGAAGAGCGCGTCTCTCTTATCGATTTGCTTAATAACTGCGATATTTCTGTCGCAATCTGCCTTCGCAGAGAACCGCTCAAAGTCTGACATCGTCTACATGAAAAATGGGGACAAGATCACTTGCGAGGTCAAGTCTTTAGAGAAGGGACAACTTACCGTCAAGCCGGACTACACCAGTGCAAGCATTGTTCTCGACTGGCAAAAGGTCGATCACATAGAGAGCAAACAGAATTTTGTCGTCACCGATCCAGAGGGCACGGTTTACACCGGATCCATTCGGCATGACCAGAAGACAAAGGAACTGACCATCCTGGGTTCGGACACAACCAAACTTCCTAACCTTTCCGTCATTCAGATCGAAGAGCTCGGTGAGAGCTTCTGGAAGCGAATGCGCGGCAATATCGACTTAGGCCTCAGCTTCGCAAAATCAAATGATCAGAAGAATGTCTCTGTGCAAAGCGGTCTATATTACCAATCCCGCGAACATCTCTTCTCTCTGGATTCCAACTCGCAGTTCACCAGCCAGCAAAAGACGGAAGACACCAACGAAACCAACGTCAAAACCGCCCTCTACAAACAATTGCACCGGTCCAACTGGTACTACGGCGGCATCGCCAACTTCCTCAGCAGCACTGCGCAACAGATCGATCTTCGCTCAACCCTCGGTGGAGGCTTAGCTAAAAGAATCATCTTCACAAATCGCACCAATCTCAATGCGGTGGGTGGGCTCGCGCTTACCGTAGAGCGCGATGCTCCCGGTGCCACAAGTACTGCCCGCACCAGGGCCTTGGACTCCTCCTTTGCCGTCCAGTACTCCACCTTCCGGTTCGATTCCACGACCTTCAACACTGCCTTATGGGTCTACCCCAGTCTGACATCACCCGGTCGTGTTCGTTTTACCTTCAATCAGGATGTCTATTACAAATTCCTCGGCGACTTTTACATCCGCATGAGCTTTTACGACAACTACGATAACCAGCCTGTCCTGGGCGCACCTGCTAATAATCTGGGTGGCTCAACAAGTGTTGGCTGGTCCTTTCATTAGGGGTAATATGGTGCGCACAATTTAGCGGGCCTCAATCGAGGAGATCGCAACGATGACTGCAAGGAAGAAATCCACTCCCTCCGCGAGAAACTACCAGGCCGCCATCACGCGGCGCGAATCGCTTATTCCCTTCAACGGCGAGTTGCCGATAGAAGAACGGCGCGCAAAAGGTAAGGCACTCCGCAGTAAGGTGCCCCGCGAAGCGCATGGTAAATGGTCGCGCAGTTCCAACTTTCCCGGCGCCGTCAAGATCGTCATGGCAGGCAACAAAGGCCGTGTTGCAGAGTATATTCCTCTACGTCTCGCTCGCATGGCCGCATCTCCATTTGCCTTTTACCGCGGGGCTGCTGCGGTCATGGCCTATGATCTGTCCGCCACTCCCAAAACCGGGATAGAGGCCGTCATTGACGGCGATGCCCACATCAACAACTTTGGCCTCTATGGAACACCTCAACGAGATGTAATCTTTGACTTGAACGACTTCGATGAGGCCGTAATCGGTCCATGGGAATGGGACCTCAAACGTCTCACCGCCAGTGTCAACGTCGCAGCACGCGAAAATGGACTCAATCGACGGGAACGAGATGCCGCCGTTCGGCAATGTGTGAGTGGATATCGCGCCAACCTGAATCGTCTTCAAACCTTTGGCATTCTCGAAACCTGGTACCTGCATGCTTACCCAGGACGCGAAAATCCCCTCGTCAAAGTCGACCCGAAATCCAGAGCGATCTGGGCAAAATCCATGGCGAAAGCACAACAGCAGACCAACGATGCCCTACTCAATAAAATCGCGGAGAAGACTGCCAAGGGCTGGCGCTTTCGGGACGACCCGCCAATCCTCACACGCGTGGATGCTGCGACTCGTAAGTCTGTTGAAAAGGCTCTCTACAACTATGCTTTAACGCTCCCGCGCGAGCGTCAGTTCATGTTGAGTCGCTATCGCATTGCTGACGTCGCACATCGCATCGTCGGCGTCGGAAGTGTAGGAAATCGAGCCTATCTGGCTTTGCTCTTCGGAAACGGCGATAACGATCCTCTCTTCCTTCAGGTCAAAGAAGCAATTACCCCAGCCGCTGGTCGCTTCGTCAATAGATCCAAAACCGATGAGTTTTCGCATGAAGGAAAGCGTGTCGTCATGGGCCAGCGTGCTCTTCAGGCCTCAACCGATGTCATGCTCGGCTGGACGCAGATCGGCGACAAGCCTTACTTCGTTCGCCAGATGAAAAATATGAAGGGTGCTATCCCGGTCGAGTGGCTCTCAGGCAGAGCGTTCAACTTTTACGTCTGGGCCTGCGGAGCCATACTCGCGCGCGCCCATGCGCGCTCCACCGACGTCGCTCCCCTCGCCGGCTATTGCGGCAACTCGTCCGTCCTCGACGATGCTCTCGCCGATTGGGCAGAAGCCTATGGCGACCAGACCGTTCTGGATCACGCAGCGCTCGTCGATGCTGTAAAGGACAACCGCGCCGTACAGGAGATGATGGGCAAATAAAGGAGGGGAACTGTGGAACCGACCGCGTATTCCCATATTGGCCTCCACCCGGCACTGCCGCACGCCTATCCTGCAACTCGTCCCTTTCTTCTCATGGAAGGTGGTCCGCTCTTTCGCATTGAGCGCCGCGTTGGCCTGATCAAGGCAAATGCGCCCTTCACCATACGGCGGGCGATCTGGGCGGTATTCTTCACCTGGTTCGTTCTGCTTATCCTCTCTGCGTTGCAAGGTACCGCATTGGGTAAAGGTGTAGGCATCCCCTTTCTTCGTGACTACAGTACCTACAGTCGATTTCTCATTGGCATGCCGCTGTTGCTCGTAGCCGAACTCATCCTCGGACCACGCATCGCAGAGGCTTCGAAACACTTTTTGCTCTCTGGTATCGTCAAGCGCGAAGACTTTCAGGCCTTCGATAGCGCGGTAGAAAGCACCTTACGACTGCGCGATTCCGTCATCGCTGAACTGGCGATCGTCTTCCTCTCCTATTTCGTCTCGTTCTACGCATCTCAGCGCTTGGCAGTTTCCACCTCCACCTGGCACTCGATCCCCACCGAAACCGGTGGATTCACGCGTACTTGGGCAGGATGGTGGCTCATCCTTTTCTGCACACCGCTGATGCATTTCCTCTTCTTTCGCTGGCTCTGGCGAATCTTCCTTTGGTTCCGCTTTCTCACCAAGGTTAGCAAGCTGAACTTGCAACTCTTCCCTACGCACCCCGACCAGGCAGGCGGCCTCGGCTTTGTCGGAGAAGCGCAGCGCTTCTTCGGCATTCTCGTCTTCGCTTACTCCTGTGGCATCACCGGAGTCGTTGCTAATCAGATCCTCTACGGCAAAATACCTTTGCAGCACTTCGCCGCATCGATCGCAGCCTACGCCATCTTCGTGCTCATCCTCACCACGGGGCCTCTGGTTGTCTTCACCGGAAAACTCCTTGCCACCAAGCGCGAAGGCCTGCTCGAATACGGATCCCTGGCCACGGCGTACAGCGGCTCTTTCCATCGCAAGTGGATCCAGGATGAGCACTCAGAGCAGGAAGAACTGCTAGGCTCAGCAGACATCCAATCCCTCGCCGATCTTGGCAATAGTTACGAATTTATCGAGCACATGAAGCCCCTCCCCATCGATCCTCGCTCGCTCATCCATCTCATCGTCGCCACTCTTTTACCTATGGTTACCCTCCTTCTTACCGTGATGCCATTTAAAGATGTCGTCAAGCTGCTCATGAAGGTCATCATGTAACCATGCAGCATCGAGTCAGGTCTCAGGATCACCGCATCAATCCCGCCCTATGATCCAGGAATAATAGGCATTCGTAGGCTCCGCAGCCTGAACCTTAGCGATCTCCCTGCTCCATGTCTCCCGATCGCCTCCATACGCTGCCAACCCAGCCGCGTAGAAGTCCATCAGCGTCTTCCGCTCCGTCTCGATCTGTCCGCTCATGGCCTCATCAGCCCCCTCGACAGGAACCTTCGTGTGCAACGCCAGCAGCTTCGGCAACACCTTCGTAATCTCGTCCGGCCGTACCCAGGGGCCGTACTCGACCCTCGGCCTGTCATCGGTCACCGGTCTTGCATCGCTGGCAAACCTCTCCAGCCCTTCGCGTCCCGTGATCCACATAGCCAGTAACGATGCGGGCGATTCCACCCCTATGCCTTTCAAACTTGCGACCAGAGATTCTGCCGTAAACCGCGTCGCCATGGTCCGCGCGTCAAGTCGTATCGGCATCTCCGAACCAATCAGCAACATCTCGTGCAGCTCGGTCGTCCATAACGTCGCATACGGGAAAGCATCCAGAAAGCTCCTCACCAGTTCGCGTGTCTCTCGTTCATTCTGTGTCGGAATCGGCAACCACTGCGCAAACAAACCCTTCGGCATCAATCTCTTCTTCGCTAACGCATAAAACTCCGTCGAGTAGAGATTCGCCACTCCCTGCGCTGAAGGCGGCGGAGCCTCCAGCGTGATCACGTCGTATCGCTCTGCGCTCCGCATCAGTTCCTGGCGTCCATCCCGTATCCGGATCTCCACTCGCGGATCGCTCCACGCCCTGTAGTTCTCCGGAAACATCTCACCCGACCGCACCACTGCAGGCAGCAGTTCAGCGCAAACTCTCTTCTCCAGTCCCGGATAGCGCAGTGTCTCTCCTGCCGTAATCCCGGTTCCAAACCCCACGATCATCACCCGCCGTGGCTCGCCGCCATGAATCATCAAGGGCAGCATCGCTTGTAACCGCATATACCGCATCGAAGGCATCGCATCGCCCGAGTTCGACACTCCCTGAATAAACAGCCTTCGGAACACATTGTCCTTCGATCGCTGCTGTGCCACCGCCACCGTCGCTCCGCGACCTTCTTCATAAAACACCAACGTTCCGCCTCCCCGCGTCGCCAACAGCAGCTCCGCCAGCTTGTTCGCAGGAGTGAGTAACGAGACACCCACAATCGCAGCCACCACCGCACCGATCGCCCACTTCATCCCACGTTGCACGCGCGATCCTGTCAGCGTCGCAATCAAACCCACCGCAGCCGCGCCAATCGTCAGCAACGCCAATGTCTTTACTAACCCCAGCGCTGGAATCATCCAGAATCCCACCACGAGCGTCCCCAAAATTCCCCCTGCGGTGTTCGCAGCCACCACTGCGCCTACATCCAAACCCACGTCCCGCACTCCCACCATCAACCGCAGCGCCATCGGAAACGCCGCACCCAGCAGCAACGTCGGTACCAGCACCATACCCACTCCCGCCGCCGCAAAGCTCGCGTACATCTTTGCCGCAAGGCTGCCCGTTACCGTAAGCGCTAAATTCCCCACCGCATACTGCGCCTTCACCACCCACGGTCCCATCACCGCAAACTCCACCATCGCTGCCAGACCTGCCCCCGCGATCAATAGGCCGAACACACCCCACGACTCCCGCACTCGCCCAGCCAATCGTGCCCCCACCCAACCGCCGATCGCCAATCCAGTCAAATACACCGCCAGCACAATCGAAAATGCAAAAGCGCGCGTGCTTACAAACTGACCGATGGCCTGCGTCCACACCACCTCATACCCCAACGCCACTCCGCCCGCAATTGCATACAACGTCAGCGCAACCCACGAAATCGCCACGTCCCCCGCGTCTTTTGCATCTCGGACTTCCATCTCCGCCTTGGGGCTGAATGCGACCAACACCATCACACCAGCGGCCACGTTCAACAGAGCTGCAGCCACTGCCGCTCCTCGCACACCCAGCAGCGGAACCATCATAAAGCTGGCAGAGAGCGCCCCCAGAATTCCCCCTGCCGTGTTCGCCGCATACAACAATCCACCCACCCTCGCCGCCTCTCTTCCACTTGCATGTACCGCTCGCACCGCCACGGGCAGAGTTCCTCCCATAGCAAAAGCAGGCAGCCCCACCAACACAAACGGAAGCAGCCACGCCAGCACACCCGCATGCTCCGTCATCCACACAAAGGGCATCGCTGCTCGCGGAAGCAGCAACGTCGTTGTGATCGCACACAATGCAATCGCCACCTCCAGCGCCGCATACAACCGGGCAGGAGAGTGGAGCTTGTCCGCTATCCTCCCAAACACCGCACCACCCAGCGCCAGCCCCGCAAAGAACGCGCTCACCGCCACCGTAATCGAGTAGACCTCCACCCCGACAACCAGCCCCAGCTGCCGCACCCACAGCACCTGGTACACAATCGCCGCCATGCCTGAAAGAGCCAGCGCAACTCCAAACAGGGCGTCCATACGGCTCTCATAGGTCGAGCCAACTTCCAGTTGCCTGTTGTTCTTACTGCGAGCTGTCGCGGATGAAGTCACCTTCGTCGTCAATCTCACCACCGTTTCTTGAACCTGAATCTCTCCATCGGAACTTGATGGGCCTGCTTAGGATGACGGCTTCTGCGGATAGATCAGCGCAAAAATAAAGCGCACAGTCGTCGCGCTCGCATTATCTGGTCGTTTCGCGTTGGAGTAATACTGAAATCCCAACGTCATCGGCTGCCGGTTTAAGACAAGGGTCCGGCTGATGCCTCCCCCTGCAGGAACGGTCCATTGCTGTCCATCCGTCGCGTCCCAGTTCGCCGTAATGCTTGGTGCTGTCGCCAATGCCTGTCTTCGGCGAACCTCCCGAGTCGCTCATAGGCCACAGCTGCTGAAATAGCGAGCCCAGAACGAACGGACCCGGCATCGCCAGCACCACGCCTGAGAACCCACCCGCCCACGTCCCCGTCTTTGCTGGCGACGCCGTCGCCGTCGGAAACGAGAACGAAAGGCCTAATCCGAGGATGATCTTATGCGGACGCGCCGGCGTGAAGAAGGTCTGTTCCTGAATGTCCCCTACGCCGCTCGAACTCGTTCCATTGCCCGTGGGAATACCCTCGATCGGCACAATCGTTCGGCTGATCAGCGTTACCTTTGGATTCAGGTGGATTGGAATCACCGGTTGAAAGTTCAGATTGAAGAACGTCTGATCTCCGTATGCGCCGCCATTGAAGTTGAACTGAAAAGGAACGGAGACGATATCGCCCACCGGGTTCTGCGTCGTCTTCGCCAGATCCGTTGCAGCGGGCTCAGCCGCTGGCTGGGCCTGCCCGTAAACCTGAGTCCCCATATCAAGAAGTGCCGCAAAGACTGCTCCGTAAAACAAAAATCGCCTCATTAGATTCCCTTCGGAAAGAAGCTGGATTCATTCTGTGGAAAGAATGAATCCGATCCAACGACGCATGTCATGAAACAGCGCACACTCCGTATGCAGGCCTACTTATGCTGCTCTTGAACGCAGCCTCGCCCTGCTTGAGTGCTCCTTCAGGATCTATCGTGAAGCTCTGAGGAAGCTGGCTTGGTGGAAACTCCTTGAACGTATCCATGAACTGCTGTGCATAGATACCCGCGCCAAAGAGCAGGTAGGCATTGTGAACGACCCAGTCTTGATATTGGTCCGAGGTAACCGGTGCTTTCTCGTAAGGATCAAGTCGCAGGTTGAAGAGTCTTGGTGTTCTCAGGCAGGTCAAAGGATTCTGCCAGATATCGAGATTGCCGGGGGCACGTTGTTCGCAGAAGACCACCTTCCAGTTGTCATGACGGGTTGCCACGAGCTGGCCATCATCGTCAAAGTAAAAGAAGTCCCTGCGAGGCGAATGTTGCTCCTGTCCCGTCAGATACGGAAGAATGTTGTAGCCATCGAGGTGGACCTTGTGGGCCATACCTCCCGGGCCGGTACCCTTCAGCAGCTGCTCCTTAATGTTGGGATTACCTGCCGCCGCAAGTAAGGTCGGGAACCAGTCAAGACCGGAGACAATCTCGTTAGACCACGTGTTCGCCTTGATGTGTCCCGGCCACCGAATTACCGCCGGTACACGGAACGCTCCCTCCCAGTTCGAGTCCTTCTCGCTGCGGAAAGGCGTCATCGCCGCATCCGGCCACGTGAACATATTCGGGCCGTTGTCGGTCGTGAACAGAACCACGGTGTCATCCTTGATGCCGAGGTCATCCACCTTCTTCAGCAGCTTGCCGACGTTCTGGTCCATCTCCCACATGCCATCAGCATATTCATAGCCCTTGCCCAGTCCCGCCTTGCCAATATACTCGGGCCGCACATGCGTGAAGATGTGCATGCGCGTGAAGTTCATCCAGGTAAAGAAAGGCTTGCCCCCCTTTGCCTGCTTGTCCATAAAGTCCATGGCGGCGGTCGTCGTCTCGTCGTCGATGGTCTCCATGCGCTTAATGTTCAGCGGACCCGAATCCTCGATCTTGCCGTCCGCAAAGCTATGGATGACACCACGCGGGTTATAGACCTTGATGAAGATCGGATCGTCTTTCGGCCAGTACGGCATCTCCGGCTCCTGCTCCGCATTCAGGTGGTACAGGTTGCCGAAGAACTCGTCGAAGCCATGGTTCGTGGGGAGAAACTCGTCCCGGTCGCCGAGGTGGTTCTTCCCGAACTGCCCCGTCGCATACCCAAGTGGTTTCAATGCCTCAGCAATCGTAATATCGCGCTTCTGGAGACCGACCGTAGCTCCCGGAACACCGACTTTGGAAAGCCCTGTACGAATCGGCGACTGTCCCGTAATGAAGGAAGACCGACCCGCCGTGCAACTGTTTTCGGCGTAGTAGTCGGTAAAGGTCATTCCCTCCTCACCAATCTTGTCGATATTCGGAGTGTCGTATCCCATCAGCCCATGCGTATAACGGCTGATATTTGCCTGTCCCACATCATCCCCGAAGATGACCAGGAAATTCACTTTCTTGGCTTGGGCGTTTGCGTTTGGAACTGCCACGGCGCCTGAGAGCGCCAGACAGAAAAAAATGGCATTCCGCAACGGAAATCTCCCGCGCAGCCTGAACGTCTGCAGCATGGAAACCATGGAGAACTCCTCTCTCGTTTCAACTTCCAATACAGGTCGTATCGAGAAACCGAAAAAGACAGGCAGCCTTGCGTGATGGCTGGCTCGTTTTACTGACGAACGGATCTGCTTTATCCAGCGTGCTTGGGGAGGCAGAATTCGTATGTGCCCTACGACTCAGTTCGCAAATTTAAAATTCGCAATAAGGTCCGGGAAACAACTACATGTCAGAAAACAGGGGAGAACCTGAAGCCACTTGCGCTGCGATTCTGCGCTGCTCCGCCCAACAAGTCAAGTTCGACAGCGTTTTAGAAGGCGCATGGCCAATATCGTGTCAAGAGACGATTCCACCTAAATGAAACACCTCATGGGCCTTATACCTTGCCGATAAGATACGTGAATGTACGTAGAATTAAGAGAGCGGGAAGACAGGGAATTCTCTCTTCTAGGTTCTTCACCGTTTTTGACTCTCAGACTGAACATCGCTTGATCTGGATCGGTGGTCCGGACCTAAGTTATTTCTTTCCAAGATTTTGCACAAGAATGTATGGGGTGGGGTACCCCCGGGCGCTGGCCATCTGGGTTTGCTTTAGGAGAGCACCTGAGCTATCGTTGCGGTCTCGTCAGTCCCTGCTGTAAAGCACCCCCTACAAATAAATTCTTAGCCCGGAGAGTTGCCGTGACCGCACGCGATTCGCTCCTGGAATTGAAGAAACAGATAGGACAAACCGTTCTCGGCCAGGATCACATGATCGAGCGGCTGCTCATCGGCCTCCTCGCCAACGGAAATCTCCTCCTCGAAGGGCTTCCCGGTCTCGCCAAGACCCGAGCCATCAAGAAACTCGCGAAGTTCCTCGACGCCGGTCTCTCCCGAATCCAGTTCACCCCCGGACCTTCTCCCCTCCGATATCACCGGCTCCGAGGTCTACTACACCGCCGAAGGAAAAGGAGAGTTCCGCTTCCAGCCCGGACCGGTCTTCAACAACCTCGTCCTCTCTGACGAGATCAACCGCGCCCCTGCCAAAGTGCAGGCCGCCCTGCTCGAAGCCATGGAAGAGCGCCAGGTCACCGTCGCCGGCAAGACCCACAAGCTCCCCGATCTCTTCCTCGTCATGGCCACTCAAAACCCATCGAGCAGGAAGGGACCTACCCCCTGCCGGAAGCCCAGCTCGACCGCTTCCTGATGCACGTCTACGTCGACTACCCGGAAGAAAAATCCGAGCGCGACATCATGCTCCTCGTCCGCGGCGAAGAACAACCCGAGGAAGCGAAACTAAACCCGACGCAAGCCGCACCAGAAAAACTCGCACAACAGGTCATCTTCGAAGCCCGCAAAGAGATCCACGCTCTCCACATGGCCGAAGCCGTAGAAAGCTACATCATCGCGCTCATCCAGGCCACGCGCACTCCCGAGCGCTACGACAAGGACCTGCGAAAGTGGATCCAGATCGGCGCCAGCCCGCGCGGCACCATCGGGCTCGACAAGTGCTCGCGCGCCTACGCCTGGCTCAACGGCCACGACTTCGTGCGACCCGACGACGTGCAGACCATCGCGCACGACGTTCTTCGCCACCGCCTTCTGCTCAGCTACGACGCGCAGGCAGAAGGCATCAAGGCCGATAAAGTCATCGACAGAATCGTAGAACTTGTGGCCGTAGCGTAAAACACAGGAGCTCGCTCGATGGGAGCTTACGCCGAACTCGACTCGCTCGTGGCTCTAGAGTACAAGGCGCGCGGCTTTTCGCTCCGCCACAACCAGCCCGTACGCAGCCTGCTCTTCGGCCGCCGGGCCTCCCACGTTCGCGGCCGGGGCCTCGACTTCGAAGAGCTCCGCAACTATGTCGCAGGAGACGATGTCCGCTCCATAGACTGGCGAGTCACCGCACGAACGCAGAAGCCATATATACGCGTCTACTCTGAGGAGCGCGACCGCCCGACCATGCTAGTCGTCGACCAGCGCATCAACATGTTCTTCGGCAGTCGCCGCAGCATGAAGACCGTCGTGGCCGCCGAGGCTGCCGCGCTCACCGCCTGGCGGGTCTTCTCGCAGGGCGATCGCGTGGGCGCCTTTGTCTTTAACGACACGGTGATTGAGCAGGTGCGCATGCATCGTAGCCGCTCGACTGTACTTCGAATCCTCGGCCGCATCACCAAGCTAAACAAGCAGTTGCGCAGCGACCAGATCATACCCGCTGCGCCTGAAAAATTGAACGAAGTGCTGGACAAGGTCGCGCGCATCTGCCACCACGACGCGCTCATCATCATCGCCAGCGACTTCGACGGTGCGAATGAAAGGACACGAGACCTTCTGCTGCATCTCACGCGTTCCAACGATGTTATCTGCGCGCTCGGCTACGACCCGCTCGCGGTGCAGTCACTCGCGAGCGGGCAGCCTGTCGTCTCGAATGCCAGTCTGCAGGTAGAGCTTCGCCTTGATGAGCAGAAGGTGCGGGAAGGAATCCGCTCGGCATCGGACGACCGCCTGAACAACGTGCTCTCCTGGCAGCACGAGCTTAACATTCCGGTGCTGCCGCTTAGCACCGCAGAGGATGTCTCGCAGCAGATACGCCATTTGCTCGGCCACATCGCTGCGCGCGGAAGGCGCATATGAGAGCGCCGCTCGAGAACCTCCACGACTTCTACCAGCCGCCCCCGCCATCGTGGCGCCCGCAGACTATCGGATGGTACGTCGTCTTCGCAATCGCCGCGCTACTAGTGGTGTGGCTCGCCGTGCATCTCTTCCGACGGTGGCGACTGAACCGCTATCGGCGTGAAGCTTTGAAGGAGCTCGCCCAGGTTGACGCAACCGAACTCTCGGCCCTGCTCAAGCGCACTGCGCTCTCGGTATGGCCGCGTGAAGAGGTCGCCTCGCTGAGCGGTGCAGCTTGGCTCAAGTTTCTCGGTAACTCCGCGCGCAAACCTCTCTTTGAGAACGCACCCGCGAATCGCATCGAGGAGGTTGCATTTTCTGTCATACCTCTCTCGGGCGAAGACGAGCCCGCACTGCGCAAGGCCGCCGCTTCATGGATCAGGCAGCACAAGCCACCGTACCGGCAGGGGAGATCGCATGTATCGGCTTGAGCATCCCTGGCTGCTCGCGCTGCTGCTGCTACCGCTGCTCGTGTACTGGCTCCTGCCTCCTTATAAAGAGGAGCAGGAATCGCTGCGGCTCACCTTCTTCGACTACTTCACGTCGTCGCTTGGGCTCAGGCCGCAGCACCAGGCCGTCATCCTGCGCACGAACTGGCTGGAAAAGATCGTGTATTCACTCTGCTGGGCGTTCATCGTTCTAGCGTTGGCGCGGCCACAATTCATCGAACCGCCGATTCAGAGGATTGAACCTGGCCGCGACCTCATGCTCGCACTCGACATCTCGCAATCGATGGAGACACCCGACTTCCGCGCACCCGATGGTAGGCGCATGCGCCGTGTCGATGCGGTCAAGCAGGTCGTCGCCGACTTCATTCGCCGCCGCCAGCACGACCAGATCGGTCTCATCGTCTTCGGCCTTGCCGCCTATCCCGTCACTCCCTTCACGCTCGATCATGACGCCGCGCTGAAGATGTTATCGGAGATCGATGCCGGCATGGCCGGACCGCAGACAATGATCAGCGACGCCATCGGCCTCGCCATCAAACAATTCAACGCCAGCGAAGCCAAGCAGCGCGTGCTTGTCCTGTTGACCGACGGCAATGATACCGGCAGCCGCATGCCACCTCGCCGAGCCGCCGAGATCGCCAAGCAGAACAACATCACGATCCATGTCATCGGCCTGGGGGACCCACACGCCACCGGCGAAGACAAGGTTGACTACGCTGCGCTTAACCAGATTGCAAAGGCGACCGGCGGTCAGGTCTTTCACGGCGAGAACCGCGTTGAGTTGGAGAAAGCCTACAATGCGCTCGACAAGATCACGCCACAGAACTTTAAGACGCTCACCTACCAGCCACGACGCGAGCTCTATATGTATCCGCTTGGGTTGGGGTTGCTTCTGCTCGTCGGCTACAACCTGCTGATGCTGTTCATCGGTCTGGCACTGCAATTGATGCATCGCAGACAAGAGCCTGATCCCACACCGGGCGAGGAGTCCGACGTCCTGAAGGTGCATGTATGACGCTGCGCGAGTGGTGGCAGGCGTTGCATTTTATGCGACCGTACTGGCTGTGGATGATGCTCGTCGTACTGTCTTCTATACATCTCTCTCCATCCGCGACGACGTGCGCGTGCGCTGGAAACGCTTCATCGAAGCCGGAGCTGCTCGATCACCTTATTGTTTCGCGACGTCGCCGCTGGCGCTTTCGTCCGGTGCATCTGCTTTCGCTGCTCATCCTGATTGTCTCGGTCGCTGTCGCGGGGCCAACGTGGCAACGAGAGCAGGCACCCTTCACCGAGGACAATGCCCCACTCGTCATCGCGCTCGATCTCTCGGAGACGATGAACGCCATCGACCTCAACCCCACGCGGCTCGAACGCGTTAAGCTTAAGCTCCGCGACCTTATCAAGAAGCGCGGCGGCGGACGCACCGCGCTCTTCGTCTACGCCGAAGACACACATATGGTGTTGCCATTCACCACCGATGAGCCCCTCTTCGACGTCTACCTCGACTCGCTCTCAACTAACTTGATGCCGCGCGGGAGCAAGGATACAGCGAAGGCGTTACGCACAATCGACGAGTTTCTCAAGGACGAGACCATTCCCGGCACGATTCTCTTCGTCACCGATGGCATCGAGCCAGCCGCGATCTCCGCGTTCCAGCAGTTCACCGCTAAGCCGGACGAGGCAAATGACATTCTCGTGCTCGGCGCGGGCACCAGCACGGGCGGTCCTGTGCAGACGGGACCCAACCGCTTCCTCGAAGTAAACGGCCGCCGGGTATCTGCGAAGCTCGATATCGATGCTCTACGCTCCTTAAGCAAGTTCGATATTGACGCAATCACGCTCACGCTCGACGACGATGACGTCCAGTGGATTCAACGCCGCGTGCAACACCACCTACAGGCGGTTCAGCAAAAGGACGCGAAGACGCGCTGGATCGATGAAGGCTACTGGTTGACGATTCCCGTCGCCGCACTCGCCGTCTTCTGGTTCCGCAAAGGATGGACTATCCGCTGGACCTCGGCTGCACTCGCGGTTGTCATTGTGCTTCCGCCTCAATTCGACACAAGGGAGCCGGCTGTAAGTTTGCCATCGAGATTCGCAAGCTTCTGCTGGCTCGACCTGTGGATGACGTCTGATCAACAGGGACGCTACTACTTTCAGAAGGGCGACTACAGAAAAGCCGCGGAGAAGTTCGAAGACCCAATGTGGCGCGGCCTCAGCTCAGCGCGCGCAGGCGACTATGATGCGGCGCTGAACGCCTTTGCGCTTAGCGACACCGCCGAAGCCTGGTACAACCAAGGGGACGCGCTGGCGCACATGAGTAAGTACTCCGAAGCCGTCGCCGCGTATCGGCAGGCGCTCTCGCGACATCCGCACTGGAAAAACGCCGAGGATAACCTCGCGCTAGTGCAGTCGCTTATTCCTAAGCCGAAAGACTATAAGAAAGACTGGCAGAAGGAGCAGGAAGAGGCGCCGAACCTTCCACCCGATCAAACCAAATTCGACGAAAAGGGCAAACAGGGCAAGAAGACACGCATCCGTATGAAGCCTGAGACGATGGCCGACATCTGGATGCGCAATATTCAAACTACGCCCGCTGATTTTCTGCGCCGCCGCTTCGCCATCCGAGAGGCGAAGGAGCGCCGGCAATGAAGCCACTTCTCACTCTCGTCATACTGTTCGCATCGTTCCGCGCACTCGCACAATCCCCTGTGGTTCGCAGCACATCTTGAGCCTCAGAGCAACATTATGGTGGGCCAGCCCGTGCGACTCGTCGTCTCTGTCTTCGTGCCTAACTACTTCACGGGATCGCCCGAGTTCCCTGAGTTTGAGATCGACAACGCAATCGTCGTGTTGCCGCAGGACCGGCCTGAGAACTCGAACACGCAGATCGGTAACGCTACTTACTTCGGCATCACGCAGACCTACGTCATCTATCCGCAGCAGGCGGGCGACTTTCACATACCACCGGCGAAGCTCTCCGTCCCTTACGCCATCGCGCCCCCGAAGAGCACCACCGCCGAGATCGCTCTGCCCACCCTCAGCTTTCGTGCTGCTGTGCCTGACGCCGCTCGCGATCTATCCTACTTCCTTCCCACGACACGGCTCACGATGACGGAGCGTTGGTCGCGTCCGCTTAAGGGTCTCCGCACTGGCGACACTGTCGAACGCACCGTCACCATCACCGCCTCTAAGATGCAGGCGATGCTCATCCCGCCGCTCACCTTCGAGCAACCCGACGGCATCCATATCTACAATGGCGAGCCCATCGTGCGCGACCAGAAGACCGACCGCGGTGACTTCATCTATGGCCAGCGCGTCCAGACTGCGACGTACTTCGTCGTGAAATCCGGCGACTATACCCTGCCCCCCATGGAATTGAAGTGGTGGAACCTCTCGAAACACCAGATGACAACATCTTCATTAAAGGCTGTACATTTCTCCGCCATTGACAATCCCGAATTCACGATCGAACTACCACCTGTAGATCAAACATCGTCCACTCCGACACCCCAAAAGATCAACCGCTGGAATCGTTATCGGGCTACGTTGAAAATGAGCATCGAAGGCGGCATTTTTGCACTTGCCATTTTTTTATTTGCGTGGCTCGTCAAGTATGTCTATCGTCAGGCGACAACGTATTTGGAATCGTACAAATCCTCTGAAAGTGCTTGTTTTCGGAAGCTAATCCGCTATGCGAAGTCGCATAATTCGAAACTTACCTATATTGAATTATTGAGATGGGCGAACCATATTTTTCCCGGAAAGCCATTGGGAGAGATCGTGAGAGGCCAAGCACATACTGATCTTAGGCACCAAGTGGAAGCTCTCGCGACAACAATCTATTCAGCGCAGACTGCGGAAACGGACGAATGGAGCAGTCGCGAACTTGTGCTGCAATTGAAAAAGTTCCGAGGGCAGTTACATAAACATCTATTCTGGGAGACAAAACAGCAATGGCTGTCGGCGCTCAATCCTTCTGAAGAAAAAGCAAGCCGTTTAGAGATATAGACTTAGGGCCTCCTGAATACGTTTCGAAGGAAAGCGAGTTTGCTAAATTCTCTGGTACTGTGATTCCACAGGAGCCGCGTAATGGATCGCCAAGTGTGCCGTCTCTATTCGCTGATTCAATCGATGCCGTGAGTTCAAACACGCCTCTAACACGCCAGATGTTAAGAGAGCGCGTTTTACCGGAGTCTGGGCGGTACGTTTCTGATACATCGCGTCGATTTTTCCGGCGAGACATGCCGAGTACCCCTGATTTGGTGCCACCGGCATGAAGAACTGTGTTGACACTGTTTCGCCACCAGCGATTCGTGCGGCAATGTTGTAGTCGCGAATAGCCCCGTTCAGCATCAGGAGTGTCGCCTTTGTACCGTCCACGTATTCGAGGCAATAGGCGGCAGGATCTTTCACCAGCTGCGGAAGAGCCCCGCTGCTGACGAGCTCCTGATTGCGGCCATCCAGGAGCGTGAGGCCCAGTGGAGTATCACTGCGCGATAGAGCCGAGATCAGGAGATCTTTCGACCAGCGACCCTCCTGCATTGCGGTCCAGACATCGTCTCCCTGCAACATTTGAACGGCTTTCACGCCAGTCTCGCCGCCTTTTCGTCTTTCTAGCATGGCCTGCATGGCCTCCAGTGCATCGAAGTTCATGTCGTCGAGGCCACCAACCCCTACCATGACGGCCTCCTCCACTTTTGCGCCGAAGGGAACATCGACATCCGGAAGGCGCCACGTGACTGGCATGGATGAACCGGACATGAGAGGAAAATTCAGCCGCTCCGCTGTCCGAAGCATCTCTTGTGCCTCGTTGAAACCGAATGAGAGCTGTTTGTGATTGAAATAGGGAACAGAGTGCTTTTCGGTTTCAAATACCTGTACGCATTGGTGAAAGAAGTCATATCGCGGAAGCAAGACCTGCGCCTTGTCATTCAGGGGATAAGGGAACTCCCGGCACTGCTCCACAATTACGAGCACGGCATCGACCGCAATATGATCGCCACCGCAGCGAAGCGCCTCGGGAATGTTGCGACACAACCGAAAGCCAAACTGTTGCGCGCGCGCTGCACTCAGGTCACCGGACAGGCCGTTGTCTTCTGAGGAAGGAGCCATCGGTTCCCAACGCTCATCGGCAGCATGTCTTCCCCCTGAAGGACCGGGAGGGGGTTGCTTTTGCGGCGGTGTCTGCGGCTGCGCCCTCAATCGCGTCTTCCCGGTTATCGCGAGCTGAAATTCATTTGGAGCGGCTGACGCTCTGCGGATGCGCTCATCGACATAGAGAGAGACCACCTGAACATTTGGCTTATACCATTCGCCCTCAAAGGGGAAACCAACGAGAAACCGGTCGGCGATGGTTTGGAGGTCCGAGCCCAGGCTGTATGTGCTGCCGAGAACGGCAAGCCGTACAGGCGACTGCGCCCCCTGCCCGAATGCTGAACGCACCAGCGGCGGATAGGCGAGCATCGAGGAGCCGAGGGCGGAGTAACCCATAAAACGACGGCGTGTGAACATCAGGTCCTCCAAAAAGTGGATTTCGGGTTCGGTTGGTATCGGACTGCGGCGAGGTTGGGCGTCTCCAGGCGCTTGCCTTGTTTGTAGCTTTCGACGCCTTCGATCAGGAGTCCGCTCGTCAGAAGATTGCGCTCAATTGGGTAGGTCGCTTTACCGGTGAGAAACATCTGCTCCGCGTTGTTGACCAGAGGACTGAAGAAGCTTGCCAGTGTGGTGCGGCCGTCTGGCATCGGCAGATACATCTGGGTCGAGAACGGCTTCGAATGCCCATCGATATTGGCGGCAAAGGTAAAGTCACGCACCATGCCGTTCATCAGGATCATTGTGCTTAGGAGACCGTCGCGATGTTTGTATTGATAGGCAACCGGGTCGGGCACGATTGCCTTCATCTGTTCGATCGTAGGGAAGATGTTGGTAAATGTCGGGTCGGCAGGGCGCAACGTCGAACTGCGACTCAGAGCAGCCTGCACCAGTGCCTGCGACCAGACACCATTCTGGTATGCGTTCCAGAAAGCTTCCTTGGTGTACGTCTGAATCCATTCGACACCACTCTCTCCCCCTTTACGTCGCTCCACCATGCACTGGATCGTCTCCAGCCCGTGGAAGTCATAGCTCGTCATGCCGCCATAGCCTACAGAGACGGCCTCTTTTACTGTTGCGCCCAACGGAAACTCGACTGACGGAATTCTCCATGTGACCGCGAGGCTCGATCCGCTCTGGAACGGAAATCCCAGTTCGTGGGAGACGTCGACCATCTTCTTTGACCAGTCCCACCGCCAGGAAAGCTCTTTGTCATTGAAGTAAGGGACAGCGCGCCCGCTCGAACGATAGACGTTCGTGATCTTCTCAAAGAACTCATAGTGAGGACGCATCATAATTCCGTTTTCGCTCAATGGATAGACGCCATGTTCGGCGACTACGACCACGCCATCCACTGCGAGCTTGCTGCTTCCCAGCGTCAGCGCCTCCTCAATCGTAGGGCAGATCTTCATCTCCGGATGACGATCTGCTCTCTCCTGGAAGAGATCCCCGTCTCCCCGCTGGTCCACATAGAGGGATGCGACTTCCATTTGAGGCCTATGGTAGGTTCCGTCCCAGCCGTAGCCATCGAGCAGACGGTCGACCACATGCTGGGGATGAAGATATTTCTTGTAAGACGTAACCACCGCAGCAAGCCGCGGTTTCTTCGAAAGCTGGGCGTCGGGAGCCATGACAATCCTTAATCATTGAGGATTAACGCGGGATCTGCGATGGCGAAATCCTATCTCCACTTGCCTACTGCTTTCTATAGGCCAAATGTCTTGTTCCCTATTCCGGGCGGTCAGAATACTCTTGCTTATAATGTTTGGCCAGTCGGAGATCTTCCTTTGCTGACACGTCGCCGGTTCGTCGGTTCTACTGCTATTGCCTCCCTTTCATGGCCCAGCGCCCTGGCGCAAGAGGCTAAAGACCGGCTTGCCCCGCAAGTCTCTGCCCGGGCTCTCGCGATGCACCGGCATGCCCTCATCTTCGACGCACACGTGCATGCGCTCGATCGCGAGTTTTACTACGGCGGCAGCATGGGCGACCGGAAATCCAACGGGCATTGGGATCTTCCCCGAGCTCGGGAGGGCGGAGAAGACGCATTCTTCCTGTCTGTTTATGTGCCGGAGGAGTATTATCCCAGCCGCTTTGAGACCCGGCAGACACTGCGTCGTCTCGATCATGCGCTTCGGCAGGTTCACGAGAATCGAGATCAGGTCGAGCTTGCGCTGAATGGTGCCGATATCGACCGGATTCGCGCCAAAGGCAAGATGGCAGCCGTGCTCGATATCGAAGGCAGTTACGATCTGGATGGAGACCTCGGCATTCTCCGCGATTTGCACGCCCTCGGCCTTCGTTCTGCGCAGATATCCGCGCACAATTGGAATCAAAACTACGCCGACTCCTGCTGCTCCGAGCCAAAATCGGACGGACTAACCGCTCACGGTCGCGAACTGATCCACGAGATGAACCGTCTCGGGATGGTGATCAATGTCTCACACTCTGGCGACGATACCATCTCCCAGATCCTCGACATCAGCGATCGGCCGGTCGTTGCTACTCACCATGGGCTGCGCAGTGTTAACGATATTCCCCGCAATATGCCAGACAATCTTATGAAGAAGCTTGTAGACAAAGGCGGCGTCTTCTGCTTCCAGATTGGTAGCGAGTTTCACTATCCGCGGGAGTACAAGTGGCTTACTGCGGAGCGTGGCAAAACTTTTTTTGATACCGCCAGCATCCCGGACCGCGTCAGGAGCAAGAGTCTCTACGAAGTGGATGCACTGGTGGCGCCATCATTTCCGATGAAGGGCGCTACCGTACCCGACTCTGTGGCTATGACGGTGGATGACTGGGTGGCTGTGGTAGATCGCGCCATTAAGCTCGTCGGTGAGGATCATGTCGGGTTCGGAAGCGACTTTGACGGCGGCCCCACGCTCGCAAAGGGGATGCGCGACGTCAGAGATCTTCCCATGGTTACCGACGCGATGCTCCGCTTGGGATATACCGAAGAACGGATCCGGAAGTTTTGGGGAGGAAATTTGCTGAGGGTCTTCAGACAAATCACGTCCCAAGCCTAACGTGCGCCTTCTGAGAAGCACTTTTCAATCTTGATCGAAAGGCCTTTCATCTCCGAGGGAGATGAGTATCGCAGCGTAACCACACTCGTGCTACCGTTCGGCATCACGGTGATTGCGATCAGCCTTCCATACTCTCCGCTCCCTAAAGGAGGTATGTCTTTTCCGGTGAGAACGCTCACAATCCTGGGAACTGTTGCTCTGTAACCGACTACCAAAATCGATTCGTTGGTCTGTAGTGAACCTCGGATCTTTTTAATCAGTTCTTCGAAGTTGGCTTGGGGTGCCACAACCGGTACCACATCGAGCTGATGTGCAAGTGGGGCGGCAGTCTGCTGAGTCCGCATTAGCTCTGTCGAAAAAATGTGCTTTACGTTTGCATTCGAAAGTAGTCGTGCGAGTGAACGCGCCTGTTCTTCACCTTTGGGAGTCAATGCTGGATCAGGCTCTGTCCCGTACCGATCTGCGTGCCGTGTGATGAAGATCGTCGATTGCGCTAGTACGATATCTCCGTGGAAAGGTGGTCGTTTGCGAGTCGTCTATCAGGCCGTCGAACGCCGCTCTGTTACTATCTTCCCGACTTCAAATCACGAGGAATTTATGTTTCTACCTTCGAACCGACGCAGTTTTCTTGTCGCAAGCGGACTTACGGCCATGGCTTCAACCAGAGCTTTTGGCTCCAATGAAAAACTGCGCGTAGGGGTTATCGGCGCAGGAGGCCGTATGAAAAGCGTGCTGGGTTCGGCCGACCAGAGCGGGGTGCCATTTGAGATTGTCTCCGTCTGTGACGTTTATGCTCCCCGTCGCGCCGAGATCAAGGCACGTGGCAACGCCGCTACGGCGACTGAGCATGTCGACTATCAAGAGGTGCTCGATGATAAGACTATCGATGCGGTCTTTATCGCCACGCCGGATCATTGGCATGTCCGTATCGCCACGGCAGCGCTGGCTGCGGGAAAGGACGTCTATCTCGAAAAGCCCGTTACACACACCCTTGAAGAGGGGACCGTGCTGACCAAAGCGGTACGCTCAAGCAAACAGATTCTGCAGTGCGGCATGCAGCAGCGCAGTTGGTCGCACTTTCGCAACGCCGTCGACCTGATACAGGGGGGCACACTGGGCAAGGTACCGCAGGTGCGCACCTATTGGTGGCAGAACTATGGCTTCAGCTGGGTGCCGAAGCCAGTGGATCAGTCGCAGCTGGACTGGACTCGGTGGCTCGGTGGCGCTCCGGAGCAGCCTTTTACGCTTGAGAAGTTCTTCCGCTGGCGCTGGTTCTGGAACTTCGGGGGTGGCGCTATGACGGATCTCTTCACCCATTGGATCGACGTTGTGCACTGGGCGATGAAATGCGACGAACCTTCGACCGCATTCATGCTTGGCGACAAGCGCATCTATCAGGAGTGGGATTGTCCCGATACGATCCAGGCCGCCTTCCGCTATCCGACCTTCGACGTGGTCTATGAGGGCATGATGGCATCTTCAATCGATGACGGCGGTCTTGAGTTTCGCGGTACTGAGGCGACCTTGAAGCTCACCCGCAATGGCATGACCATCTGGCGCGAGGGAGTAAAGGGAGACCGCAATCCCGTGTTGAGAGAAGAGAGCTTTGAGGATGGAACGATCGCCCACACCCGCAACTTCTTCGACTGTATCAAGAGCCGCAAAGACCCTGATGCTCCGGTCGAGACGGGAGTTGCGGCCGCACGTGCCGGACATATCGGGAACTATGCCTTTCATCACGGCGGAAAGGCTACGTGGCCCCCGAAGGCATAGACACTAATAGGAAAAGGCCCGCGCAGTCAGGCTGCGCGGGCCTTCGTTGTTTGTGCAGGCTACTTCAGCGTGTACGATGGATCGAAAGTCAGCTCGCGCACCCAGATATTACGGAAGCTGATCGGCTCGCTCTTGTCGCCGTGCGCCTGCAGCTTGATCGGCGCCTTGTCATACGCTTTGTAGAACGGCTTGCCGACGTAGAGCGTCTGCCCCTTCAACTCGAAGTGGTTCTCGACAAGTACTCCGTTGAAGAAGACCGTCACGTAGGCGGGGGTCTTCACCGAGCCATCCTCGTTGAATCGCGGGG